>OGLB01001235.1_pt1 | contig 11346 bp, 9 predicted proteins | sample 1572551 | NCBI WGS metagenome assembly OGLB01 (sample SAMEA2582003, study PRJEB24529) | metagenome | biome: Human gut stool | place: China | collected 2011
GCCCACCTTGCAGGGCACGCCCGCCACATGGCCAGTTTTCTCCCCAAAGCGGTAGAATACGCCGTTTGCACCCAAGGTGACAAAAATCAGTCGGATGCCGTTCTGTGCCAGTTGTGCCGTGCCGCTTTCGCAGTCGGTGGTTCCGGTGAGCAGGGGCAGCTCCTCGTCGGAAACTTTCAGGATATCCACCAGCGGCAGGGGTGCCTTCATCTGGGCAATGGCATCCTCTTTGTTCTTCCAGAGGTTGGCACGGTAATTCGGGTCATAAGTAATGACAGCACCCAGCTTTTTGGCGCGGGCGGCAGCGTCCAGCGTAGCGGTGCGGGAGGGGTCGGCGGTCAGGCTGACAGAACCGAAGTGGACGATTTTGGCAGCTTTCAGAGCCTCGTCCGAAATGTCCTCTTTGCACAGCATCACGTCAGCGTTGGCGCTGCGGTAGAAGCTGAAATCCCGCTCGCCGGTGGCATCTACCGAGACCACCGCCATGGTGGTGGGGTGGTCTGCATCCACCGCCATGCCGGAAACGTCCACCTTGTTCTCTGCCAGAACCTCTTTCAGGTAGCGGCCAAAGGCATCCGCACCCACCTTGCCGATAAAGGCGGTCTGTGCGCCCAGCCGGGCGGCTGCCACCGCCAGATTGGCCGGGGCACCGCCGGGGTTTGCGGCAAACTGAGGAATGCCGCGCGCATCCTTGCCGGTCTGGGTCAGGTCGATCAAAACTTCACCAATCGTTAAAATGTCCATGATACTTCTCCTTATTCTTGATGTGAAACCCAACGATCACCGCTGGAACAGATAATGAATGTAAGCGGCTGCACGCTCCGGGTGCGGTGCATTCTGCACTACCCCAAGATAGACCTTGCCAGAAAAACCTGCCTGCCTGACAAACGGCGTGTCCGAAATATCCAGCACGGTCCCACCGGCGTTCAGACCCGACAGTGCATGGAAAGACGCATCCAGTGTCCGCAGATCGAGAAAATAATCATCTGCCAACAGTCGATCCCGTGCATATTCGTCCATCAGAACAACATCTAACCGCTGGGCACTGACTGCACCCAGCAGCTTCATCTCCGAAGCATATACATACTGCTCCTCTGCGCGTTCGCTTTCGCTGAGCAGCAAGCCGGACAGCAGATCGACCTGTTGCTTTTTGGTCAGACCCTGCGCCTCGGCAAAGCCGGTGGTAAGCTGTTCCGTCAGATCAGACCCGGCAGTGATATTTACCAGACCAAGGTAAAGCACATCCTCTTTTTTCGTCACATGGCGGTAGGCTGCATAGCCGAGGATATAGACGACGATGAGCACGATCGCAATGGGCAGCTTGTAATATGCCCAGATGTGCTCCCACTTTTTGCGCCCATGGAGGGAGCGGAGCGTATCCCGGTCAGTTTTTGTCATGGTCGTATTCCTCGTGTACTGCATCAGGGTCTCCACCGATCAGATAGAGGATCCGAAGCATCAGAAAGGAGCAGAGCATGGCGCAGAAGCCCATGCCCAGCAGGAATGCAGGCGTGAACACAAACACTATGACGTACCCCATGATGCCATAGATCGCCGCCATCAGCAGGGTGCAAAACAGATACCGGACACCCACGAGAAACGCTGTTTTCAGGATGCCGAAGGTGGTGTTTTCAAACCGTGCCAGCAGAGGAAAGGTATACAGCAGAACGATGCCGTACAGAACTGCCGCACCAATAAGCACTGCAGTGAGCAGCGTCCAGAAAATGTTTTCGCTCCACATTCGGCGCAGCACAAAGCCATCCGCAGCCAGGAAACTGCCGACTGCCAGCAGGATAAGCCAGAGTTTTGTGGCAGGCTTAAAATTTTCCCGGAACGCCTTAAAAAACATCCGGGTCAGACCATCGTCCCGATCTTCCGCCATTTTGAGCGTGACGTAGAACAAGGCGGTCGTAGAAGCCCCTATGGTAACGATGGGCAGGCTGCACACGAGCCATAAGATGTTCAGGTAAGCACTGTAAGTCAATTTCGTCAGCACAGCAAACAGCGGCTTGTCCGTATTGCACAGGTCACGCATGGGGGTTCTCCTTTCGCTCAATCTCCTGTGGATTCGCGCAGGATCAGGTTGGTTTCCGTATAGACGGTGCGATAGTTCAGCGATGGCTCTTCGATGCGGGTCATAAGCAGATTGGCAGCGGTGTAGCCCATGATCTGTCCATGGATATGGATCGAAGTCAGACGGGGGACAAAGTAGGAAGCCTCCTGACTGTCATCGAAGCCGCAGACCCAGATATCATCGGGAACCGAATACCCCAGCTCATTCAATGCCTTGACCAGATCCATGGCAACAAAGTCATTGGCGCAGACAAAGGCATCCGGCATCGTTTTGAACCGACGTATGGTTTCGTACAGGGATACCGGATAGTTCTGCTGTCCAGATGGCATCGCACAGGTGCTCAGGCCTTCTGTCAGACCAAAGTGCTCCACTGCATCCTTATAAGCCATATAACGCTCAAAGAAGGACTGACAGTGGTTTTTATCCCCCGCAAAGCTGATGCGTTTTTTGCCGCGCTGGACCATGTGGGCCACCGCATTCTGGATCTCAATGCGGTTTTCCATATAAAGGCGGTCAGCTTTAAGAGGAGGACGCATATCCATCACAGGGGTGTCTACAAACAGCAGCGGAACATCCAGATCGCACAGCATCTGTGCGTAGTCATAGTCGAATACTTCAAAGCAGATGATGCCGGCTGTGCGCTGGATGTTGAGAGAAGATGGAAGTTTTTTCTCTTTCAGCTCTATGGGAGAAATGCGATGAATGGTCATGCCGCTGTGCAGATGGTCGATTTCCGCCTGGAAACGATCCAGCATCATGGAGGAAAAGTGAGAGCTGCTCAGAAACTGGGTCGTCAGCATGGCGATCTCCCGTTTGTCACTCGGCAGAATGAAAGGCTCTGCTGCTTTTGCAGCGTCTTCCTGAAACAGCGGCAGATAGGCAAACTGCTTATAGCCCATTTCGGCGGCTTTGCGCAGGATCTTCTCCCGTGTGGCATCTGCCAGCACACCGGTGTTGTTGATGGCCTTTGAAACTGTGTTGCGGGAAAGCTGCAGTTCGTTTGCAATATCCTGAATGGTGACCTTGGTTGCCATAAGTCATCCTCTTTCTTTATAATATAGGAGCGGATGCTCTTTCTTTTATAGATAAAGTCTGTGACGGATCTTGTTCCTTATGACTCCAGTATAGTGCAAATGCACAAATTAGTCAAACGTAAAAATGCAAATCATCATTTTGCATATTTGCGCACTTTCGAATTTGTGCATCTGTACAAATCCACAGTATTTCTTGATATATACTATGAATTATCGTTGACATTCGCTTGCTTGCGTGGTATAAATGAATTACAGAGTTTTACATTTGCACAATCAAAGTAAAAAGCGCAAAATTCAAAGGTGCAAATGTAAAATGTGAATCAAGCGGCAAACAAATCAAAAAGGAGGAGAATGATTCATGAAAGCAAAGACAGCCTCGTCGGAAACGGCTGTGCTGGCAGCAGAACGCAAGCTGCACAACACATGGGTCTACATCAAACGGCATTGGCAGCTTTACCTGTTGTTCCTGCTGCCTGCCGTGGTGCTGACGCTGGTGTTCAAGTACGCGCCCATGGGCGGTGTGCTGATCGCGTTCCAGAAGTACAATCCCTTCAAAGGTATCTGGGGCAGCGAGTGGGTAGGTTTCAAAAACTTTACCCGCTTCATGTCCTCGCCGGACTTCCAGCGCTATCTGATCAACACCCTGAAGCTGAGCGTCTACGGTCTGCTGTGGGGCTTCCCGATCCCCATCCTGCTGGCATTCCTGCTCAACCGTATCGAGAGCAAGAAGATCAAGCAGAAGGTGCAGCTGGTGCTGTATATGCCCAACTTCATCTCGGTCATCGTGCTGTGCGGTATCGTCCGGGTGCTGCTGAGTGTCACCGGTCCGGTGAACGGCCTGCTTCACACCAGCATCAACTTCATGACGCTGCCGGAAGCGTTCCGCCCCATCTACATCATCAGCGGCATCTGGCAGGGTGCCGGCTGGGCATCCATCATGTACACCGCATCCCTTTCTAACGCCAGCAAAGATCTGAAGGAAGCTGCGATGATCGACGGCGCAAACCTGATCCAGCAGATCATGACGGTGGAGTGGCCCGCCATTAAGGATATGGTCGTTATTCAGTTCATCCTGCAGGCAGGCAACATCATGAGCATCGGTTTTGAAAAAGCCTATGCCCTGCAAACTGACCTGAACCTGAACACTGCCGAGATCATTGCAACGTACGTTTATAAAAAGGGCCTGTTGGACGGCGATTACAGCTTTTCCACGGCAGTCGGTCTGTTCAACACCGTTGTCAACGTCATCCTGCTGATCGCAGTGAACAAGGTCGTTGCCAAAATGAACGATGGCAAGGGCTTGTAAGGAGGGGTTTACCATGGCAAAACAGAAAAAATCAAAAATGGCCCTCTACACCAGACAAGATAAGATCATCCTGTACTGCGGCTACGCACTTCTGGGCTTGTTCCTGCTGGCGATCATCGTTCCGATGATCTACATCGTCATCGCGTCCTTTATGGACCCGGTCACTCTGCAAAACAAGGGCATCTCCTTTGATTTCAGCAAGTGGAGTCTGGATGCTTACCAGCGTGTCGTTTCGGACAAGCAGATCTGGGTCGGCTTCAGGAACGCAGTACTTTACTCGATCATCTTCACCATCATCTCGGTAGCTGTGACGATGCTTGCCGCTTATCCCATGTCGCTGCCGGACTTCAAAGGCAAAAAGATCTTCAACACCTTGTTTGTGATCACGATGTTTTTCAGCGGCGGTCTGATCCCCACCTACCTGCTCATCAACAATCTGGGTCTGCTGGATTCCATGTGGGCGGTCATTCTGCCGGGAGCATTCAGCGTGTGGAACATGATCATTGCCCGTACCTATTATCAAGGCATCCCGCGTGAGCTGCGTGAAGCTGCGGATGTGGATGGAGCCAGCGAGATGCTTTACTTCTTCAAGATCCTGCTGCCCGTCTGTATGCCGGTGGTGGCAGTTCTGGCCCTGTGGCAGTTCGTGGCAATGTGGAACAGCTACTTTGACGCCATGATCTACCTGAACAGCGCATCGAAGCAGCCGCTGCAGCTGGTGCTGCGTTCCATCCTGATCCAGAGCCAGCCGGAATCCGGCATGATCGCAGATATCCAGAGTACTGCCGAACGTGCGAAGATGGCAGAGCTGCTCAAATATGCAACCATTATTATTTCCAGTCTGCCGCTGCTGGTGATGTATCCCTTCTTCCAGAAGTATTTTGATGCCGGCATCATGGCTGGTTCCATTAAAGGCTGAGGATATTCCAGAATTTTATAAGCAGGTACGCTCATCTGTTACACGAAAAAAGAAACATAAAAAAGGAGAAAATACCATGAAAAAGCTGATCTCTCGCCGCAACTTCCTCAAGGTCTGCGCTCTGGCGGGCTCTGCCGCTGCTCTGTCTGCCTGTGGCGGCGGCAAATCCACCGGCAGCAGCAATTCTGCTGCCGCAGCTGTGGACGTGACCGGTGCCGTTACATTTCCGCTGTCTGAAAAGGTCACCTTTACCGGTATGACCAGCTTCCCTGTGGGCAGCGAACCCGAGCCGAACAACCGCACCATCTTCAAGCGTCTGGAAGAGCAGACCAATGTGCACATCGACTGGACCGCCATCCAGTCCGACCAGTGGAGCGATAAGATCACCCTGAATATGTCCAACCCCAACACCCTGACGGATTTTGTTTTTACTGCTGATTTTACCGACAGCAATCTGCTGCGCTACGCAGATCAGGGTGTCATCCTCAATCTGGAAGACTACATTGACAACAATATGCCTTATCTCCAGAAGGTCTTTGAGCAGTACCCGGAGTACCGCACCATGTGCACCGACAGCGATGGCCACATCTGGGCACTGCCCTGGATCGAGCAGCTCGGCGCAGAAAAGACCGCCATCCAGACCATTGGCAACATGAGCTTCATCAATACCAAGTGGCTGAACTTCCTCGGTCTGTCGATGCCCACCACGGTGGACGAGTTTGAGCAGGTGCTGATGGCATTCCGTGATAACGCCGCTTCTATCAAGGCAGAGTATGGCATTGACGGCGACATCATCCCCATGTCCTGCATCGTCAACAACGGCGATCAGGACCCCAGCATCCTCATCAATGGCTTTGGCGAAGGCTACGGCGATGCAGACAAAGACCGTCATATTGCCGTTACCAACGACCGGAAAGTCATCTGTGCCGCCACCCAGCAGGGCTACCGTGATGGTCTGGACTGGCTGCACAAGCTGTATGCCGAGAAGCTCATTGACCCGGAGTGCTTCACGCAGGAGTGGTCCACCTATGTTTCCAAGGGCAAGGCTGGCCGCTATGGTGTCTGCTTCAGCTGGGATGTTGCCAACATTGACAACCTGACCGACTGGGAGCCGCTGCCTGCCCTGACCGCCGATACCCGCAATATCACCCCGCAGAACGGCTCTTTCACCAGCGGCTTTGCCCGCGGCAGATGCGTTGTCACCGCAAAGGCGACGAATCCTGCACTGGTTTGTGCATGGCTGGATCAGATGTACGCACCCCTCCAGTCTCCGCAGAACAACTGGGGTACTTACGGCGATGCGGAAGGCTTTAACATTTTTGAACTGTCCACCAACGATAAGGGCGAGCCCATGCTGAAGCACGCTCCTCTGGGCGATGCTTCTCCCGTGGAAGTCCGTGAAGCGCAGTGTGTCAGTGGACCTCTGGCGGTTCTGGATGATTACTATGGTGTATACGTTACCTGCCCGGACGATGCACAGTACCGTCTGGACTGGATCAAGGAGATCTACACCCCGGATATGAACAACGATTATGTCTATCCCAATGTCTTTATGAGCAACGAGGACACCGAGCAGGTCTCTAACCTGCAGGCAGATCTGCAGACCTACATGAATACGCAGAAGGCCGACTGGATCATGAACGGCACTACGGATGCAGAGTGGAACGAATATCTGAGCAAGCTGGAAGCCTACGGCCTGTCCGACTATCTGGGCATTATGCAGAAATATCTGGATGCTTACTACGCATAAGAATTCTTTCCTTTGGAGGATTCCATGAACGATTTGACTTTACAAAAAGCCCGTGCCTACGAGGCCGAGCACGGCGCAGCCATTTCCCCGGCGGAACGCCCTGCTTACCACATGACTCCTTATGTGGGCTGGCTGAACGACCCAAACGGTTTCTCTTATTATAAAGGGAAGTATCACCAGTTCTATCAGTATAACCCCTACGATGTGCGGTGGGCGCCCATGCACTGGGGTCACGCCGTCAGCACCGACCTGCTGCACTGGGAGTATCTGCCCTGTGCGCTTGCACCGGATTCCCCGGCAGACAACGGCCCCGGCTGCTTCTCCGGCTCTGCCACCGAGATGGATGACGGCAAGCAGCTGCTGATGTACACCAGCGTGGTGGCAGAAAAGCAGCCCAATGGGGAGATGCGGGATATCCAGACCCAGAGCATTGCCATTGGTGACGGTCTCAACTACGAAAAGCCTGCCTGCAACCCGGTGCTGACCCAGAAAGACCTGCCGGAAGGCTTCAGCAAGTTCGACTTCCGGGACCCCAAGATCTGGCGTGAGGCCGACGGCACCTACTCCGCCGTCACCGTCTGCCTGGCCGAGGACGGCAGCGGCGCAGCGGCACTGTTCCAGAGCAAGGACGGCTTCGACTGGCACTTTGTCACGGTGCTGGAACGCTGCAACAATCAGTACGGCAAAATGTGGGAGTGCCCGGACTTCTTCCCGCTGGACGGCAAGCAGGTCCTGATGCTGGGGCCCATGGAGATGCTGCCCAAGGGCGAGTTCCACAACGGCCACAACGTCATTGCCTTCATCGGCAGCTACGACGAAGCCACCCACACCTTCACCAAGGAAAACGTGCAGCTGATGGACGGCGGCATCGACTTCTACGCCACCCAGACCACCCTTGCCCCGGATGGCCGCCGGATCATGACCGCATGGCTGCAGACATGGTCGGACACCGAGGATAAGCCCAAGGGCTGCAAGTGGTTCGGGCAGACCATCTGCCCGCGCGAGCTGCACATCAAGGACGGACGCATTGTTCAGGCCCCGGTGCGGGAGCTGGACGCCGTCCACGGTAAGCGCACCTTCCACGAAAATGTGACGGTGCAAGGCGAAACAACGCTGGAGGGCATCAAGGGCCGTGTGGCCGACCTGACCGTCACGGTGCAGCCCGGCGAATACCGCTCCTTCACCCTGAAGCTGGCCGCCGATGCAGACCATCACACCAGCCTGACCTACGACCCCTACACCTCCGAGCTGACGCTGGATCGCAGCTATGCCGGTTCCCGTGCCGACATCGTTCACCGCCGCAGCTGCAAGGTCCGCAGCCAGAACGGTGCGCTCAAGCTCCGCATCCTGCTGGATAAGAACAGCATCGAAGTTTTCGCCAACGATGGCGAGCAGACCATGACCGCATGGATCTACACCCCCCAGTCTGCCGACGGCATCACCTTTGCTGCCGATGGCAAAGCAACAATCACGGCAGAACAGTTTGAGCTGAATCTGTAACCTGATATTCCCTTCATTTCTCCTTCATTGAATACAGCCCCGCTTTGGCGGCCTGAGAATACTGGCAGCTGCCATCAATTCACCCATTTCCGTTATGGAAACAGCCGGCGAAGGTGGTGCCTGGGGTATTGCCCTCCTCGCTTCCTACCTTGCAAACAACGGAAACGACCAATCCCTTGCCGACTTCCTGGACAAGCATGTATTCACCGGAAATGCCGGTATTGAAATCTCACCGACAGCCGAAGATGTAAGCGGATTCAACACCTACATCGAAAGCTATAAAGCTGGTTTGCCCATCGAAGAAGCAGCAGTAAGATTCAAGAACTAAGTATTTAATAACACTAAAAAACTATGAACACAAAGTTATTTATCAGTAGCATATTTCTCTCCACCTCGTTGTCACTCTTCGCACAGAAAAGTGCCACTATCACTTTACACACAGACCAGAGCGGGCAAATCATTCCCAAAGAAATCTACGGCCAATTTGCAGAGCATTTGGGAACTTGTATCTATGGTGGACTTTGGGTAGGTGAAAACTCCGATATTCCCAACATCAACGGTTATAGCACCGACGTATTCAATGCACTGAAGGAGCTCCGTGTACCCGTCCTTCGCTGGCCGGGAGGCTGCTTTGCCGATGAATACCACTGGATGGACGGTATCGGCCCTAAAGAAAACCGCCCCAAAATGGTGAACAACAACTGGGGAGGCACTATCGAAGACAACAGTTTCGGAACCCATGAGTTCCTCAATCTCTGCGAAATGCTGGGATGTGAACCCTATATCAGTGGAAACGTAGGCAGTGGTACCGTAGAAGAACTTGCCAAATGGGTGGAATACATGACCTCCGAAGGAGACTCCCCCATGGCACGCCTGCGCCGCCAGAACGGTCGCGACAAAGCCTGGAAAGTAAAATACCTCGGCGTGGGTAACGAAAGCTGGGGTTGCGGTGGAAGCATGCGTCCCGAATATTATGCCGACCTCTACCGCCGCTATTCCACCTACTGCCGCAACTATGACGGCAATAGCCTCTTCAAGATAGCCAGCGGTGCCAGCGACTACGACTATAACTGGACCAAAGTGCTGATGGACCGCGTAGGCGGCCGTATGCACGGTCTTTCCTTGCACTACTATACCGTCAGCGGATGGAACGGCAGTAAAGGCGCCGCCACCCAATTCAGTAAAGACGACTATTACTGGACACTGGGCAAATGCCGCGAAATAGAAGATGTCATCAAGAAGCATTGCACCATTATGGATGAATACGACCCTCAAAAGAACGTGGCGCTGATGCTTGACGAATGGGGACCCTGGTGGGACACTGAGCCCGGTACCAATCCCGGACATCTGTACCAGCAGAATACATTGCGCGATGCCTTCGTGGCTTCTTTGAGTCTGGATATCTTCCATAAATATACCGACCGTCTGAAAATGGCAAACATTGCCCAAATCGTCAATGTATTGCAATCCATGATTCTGACCAGCGGAAAAAACATGGTACTCACCCCCACTTATTATGTATTCAAAATGTACAATGTACACCAGGATGCCACCTACATTCCTCTTGAGCTGAACTGCGACATGATGGATGTACGCGACAACCGCAGAATACCAATGGTCAGCGCTACCGCCTCCAAAGACCCAAACGGCAAGATACACATTTCCATGTCCAACGTAGATGCAGACAATGCACAGGAAGTGACCATCAATCTGTCTGGAACGAAAGCCAAGAAAGCAGTTGGTGAAATATTGACTTCCACCAATCTGACGGACTACAATTCATTTGAAAATCCCGACAATGTGAAACCCGTTCCGTTCAAAGAGGTAAAAATCAATAAAGATATTCTCAAGATTAAACTTCCGGCCAAATCAATCGTTACTATTGAGTTACAGTAAAACTACCGTGCACCGCACAAAATCAGCTAAATACGTTTAGTATCATTTTAGCAGCAAAAAGGCAGTAATACTGATAAAAAAGACACTCTTCGAGTGTTGTGAATTACGCATAAAGAGTTATCTTTGCCCTTGGAAAACCTACAAGGACCAAATAACCTATTGATAATATTCAAAATTAATTAGATTCAATATGAACGACAACAAACTTATGAACCGTGCGGCGGACAATATCCGTATCCTTGCTGCATCCATGGTTGAGAAAGCCAACTCCGGGCATCCGGGCGGTGCCATGGGTGGTGCTGACTTTGTAAATGTACTCTTCTCTGAGTTTCTAGTATACGATCCTGAAAATCCGCGTTGGGAAGGTCGTGACCGTTTCTTCCTTGATCCGGGTCATATGTCTCCGATGCTCTATTCTACATTGGCATTGACAGGTAAGTTCACTTTGGACGAACTAAAAGAATTTCGCCAATGGGGAAGCCCTACTCCGGGACATCCGGAAGTAGACATCATGCGTGGTATCGAAAATACTTCCGGTCCGCTGGGACAGGGACATACTTTCGCTGTAGGTGCCGCTATCGCAGCTAAATTCCTGAAAGCACGCTTCAATGAAGTAATGAATCAGACTATTTACGCATACATTTCCGATGGTGGTATTCAGGAAGAAATCTCTCAGGGTGCCGGACGCATTGCCGGTGCATTGGGACTGGACAACCTGATCATGTTCTACGACTCCAACGATATTCAGCTTTCTACAGAAACGAAAGATGTAACCGTTGAAGACACTGCCATGAAATATGAAGCATGGGGATGGAACGTACTCAGCATCAATGGTAATGATCCTGACGAAATCCGTGCAGCTATCAA
>OGLB01001239.1_pt1 | contig 11324 bp, 10 predicted proteins | sample 1572551 | NCBI WGS metagenome assembly OGLB01 (sample SAMEA2582003, study PRJEB24529) | metagenome | biome: Human gut stool | place: China | collected 2011
TTTAGGCTTGCCAATTATCAAAAGAAAAAACATTATTTAAAGTAGGAGAGATTTATGAATATAGAAATTTGTAATTATACAAAAAAGTTATCAAAAAATCTTGTACTGGAAAATATAAATTTATCACTTTCCGGAGGAAAAATTTACGGTTTTGTAGGTAAGAACGGTTCGGGGAAAACTATGCTTATGCGTGCAATTTGCGGACTGATTTTACCTACCAGTGGTTTTGTAAAAATAAATAACAAAATCATAGGAAAAGACATATCGTTTCCTGATAGTGTTGGGGCTTTAATTGAAAATCCGGGGTTCATTTCTGAGTACTCCGGTTTTCAAAATTTGAAGATTCTCGCTCAAATACAAAAGAAAATAGACGATAAAAAAATAGTGGATACTATGAGAATGGTAGGGCTTGACCCAAACGAAAAGAAGAGTTTCCGAAAATATTCACTTGGTATGAAACAAAAACTTGGAATAGCAGCAGCGATGATGGAAGACCCTCAAATACTTGTTTTAGATGAACCTTTTAATGCGTTGGATGAAGCTTCATGTGAAAATGTCAAAAAAATGATTTTGTCCGCAAAAGTTCCCGATAGAGTTGTGTTGCTGTCATGTCATGACAAAAATCAGATTAACGCTCTTTGCGACGAAACTATAGAATTAGCGCAGGGTAAAATCATCAGGAGAGATAGTCTTTATGAGAAAGAAAAATAATTTAAAAGTTATTGTAACGCTCCTTATTGTAACAGTATTATGTATATGTGGTGTCATTAGGTTTTTTAGTATCAATTCAAAATATCCGCAAAACGAAAAAGTTGTATATAAAATGGGCGATTCATTTGTTTGTCAAAATGCAAAATTCACTATAACAGATACATACATGCTTAAGCGTATGGACATTATGAATGATGATGATTTATCAGAATATTTGGAAGAAAATTCTGACTATTTGAAAAGTGAAGATTTGAATCTTGGCTTAATAAAAATTATAATTTCCAATACAACAGATGATGAAATAACTGTTGATTTAACAGCTTTTCATATTGAATCAGGTGCTTTTTCATTACAATTTTATTACCCGCTCGTTATGTATTACAATGATTGTGGAATGTATATTAAACTTTCAAAAGGTGAACAAAAAACGTTTATTGCACCCGTTCCTATCTCTTCTGAACAATTTCTCAATTATGATTCCACCGATATTAGAAACAGAACGTATTATTTGGTATCATCTTTATATCCTCAAAAAATAATGTCAGAAGTCAAATTTAATTAAATTCAAGATATTTAAATTGGTCAAATAAATAACAATGTTGGTTTAGCATAATTAGTGCTGAATTACTTGGACATTGAAAAGTTGCCTCGTTGTATAATCATGACGAAAATCTGATTAACGCAAAACTGCAATACAGCAAGGTGTCGTAATCCGTTTCTTGTTCAAGCTTGAAAAAATATTTAAATTTCCTTTTAACGGTAAACTATTGTTTTTTCTCTTGTGTTCGTGCCGCATTGTATTTCTCGTCTGAGTTTGGTTGCAACGGCGGCGGGCATATTCACGGGCAGCTTGCACATTGATTTCATCATTCAGTTTGCCGTCAATCTCACTGTGCGGCGATATTAAAAACGGAAGTGGATTTCTTTTCATTTTGAAGTCCCTTCCGTTCATTTTTCTTTTCGTTTATCTGCTTTACGGCGGCTTTATACCGCGCCAAAGTTTCCTTTACAGACTTTGAATAATCCGTTATGCTCCACTTGCCGGTTTGAGTGTGTCGAATATGATAGTTGATGATTATCAGCCTTTCACGCAGGGTTGGTGGTGATCTGTTGACTGAGCCTGCACAATCTTAGCAAAGCATTGCTGTGCTTGGATTCAAATACCTTGTCACAGCCCTTGCAGCTAAGTGAAAACGGCTCGCCAACCTTGTGTTTTCTCGCCTTTATCAACTGATAGCATTCCCTGCTTTTTAGACGGGCTGTTTCAGCTGCTTCTGCCGCTTAATTTCTTCCTCGCTCAGCTGAGGTTGAGGAATTTCAAACTTGCCGATGAAATTGAGATAGATTTCAACCTCCTGCATACGTTCTCCGTCAATATAATACGGAGCGTGAACTAAAATTTTGTCGATAAACTCATTTATCATCGGCGTAGTAAGCTCGGAAAAATCGGTGGTTATACATCTTTGCACCGCAATCGGCACAATAAACAAGACCCGTCAGCGGATTCGCCACTCCGGTGGTGTCAACACGTCTCGGCGTTTTTGTCAGTTTCTGAGCAAGCTCCCAAGTTTCTCGGTCAATGATTGCTTCGTGCGTGTCATTGAATATCAGCCAGTTCTCCTGCGGATTTTTCACTGAGCTTTTGTCCTTATATGATTCCTTGTGCGTACGGAAATTTCCTTTTTCTCCCCCGTCTTCCTGTTTTGCAAGAATACTGCGGACAACATATCCGCTCCAACTGAACGGGTGGGTAAACTCCTTTTGTTTTTCCTTATTCCAATTCCTTTTTTGTAAAGTAAACAGCCGGGGTTTCAACCTTGTCATCAAACAGCGTGCGGGCTATGTCATAAGGTCCGCAGCCTTCTATTGTGAAATGGAAAATTCTGCGGACGACTGTAGCCGCTTCCTCATCAATCAGCCAATGATTTTTGTTGTTCGGGTCTTTCTTGTAACCGTAAATAGTCGAGTTGGTTGTCGGCTTTCCCGATTCGTGCAGATAGTTTGCAATATCAAAAGCATACTATGCCAGAGCGTAAGTGTAGCAACTGGTTTGACGGTTATGTTACAAAAACAAATCCACGTCTAAAAGGTAACACAAGATAACAAAAAACTGTACAGCCGAATATGGTTGTACAGTTTTTAGTTTTATATGTTATTTTATAGGAATGTAACATTGTACAAATTTGCACAATTTGAGCCGTAGGGGATTGCTAATCCTACCCGATAAAGCCTTGAACGAACACAATAACAATCAGCACGGGGAGTGCGTATTTAAGGTACGGCTTCAGCACTCTTGAAAGTTTAAGACCTTTACCCGTGTTACATTCTTCAAAGTAATTGTCAAAGCCCCAGCCGAATTTTGTTGTGCAGAACAGGAGATAAACCATTGCGCCAATCGGAAGAAGAAGGTTGCTGACAACGAAGTCCTCAAGGTCAAGCACACCTTTGCCGAGAATGTTGAAGTCACTCCAAATGTTGAATCCAAAAATACACGGCAGACACGCAAAGAACATAATAATTCCATTGATAATTGACGCCTTTGTTCTGCTCATGCCGAATGTGTCGGTAAGAAAAGCAACAAGGTTTTCAAACACGGCAATAACCGTTGAAAAGCTTGCGAATGTCATAAACAGAAAGAAAAGCGTACCCCAAATCCGACCGCCCGTCATATTTACGAAAACATTCGGAAGCGTCACAAAAATAAGGGCAGGTCCTTGGTCGGGCTGAACGCCAAATGAAAAGCAAGCAGGGAAGATGATAAGTCCGGCAACAATTGCAACAAAAGTGTCCAATGCACAAATCTGAACAGCCTCACCGTAAAGCGTGCGGTCTTTGTTCATATAACTGCCGAAAATTTCCATTGATGCGATTCCGAGTCCGAGTGTGAAAAACGCCTGACTCATTGCAGAGGTGATTACCTTGCCGAGTCCTACATCTTTAACCTTTCCGAAATCGGGAACAAGATAAAAGCTCAGGCCTTCTCCCGCATTTGAAAGCATCATACTGTTGATTGCAAGAATGATAATCAGCGCAAGCAACGCAACCATCATAACCTTGCTGACCTTTTCAATGCCTTTTTGAAGTCCTCGACTGCATACAAAAAATCCGAATACAACGATTATCGCAAGCCATATAATCATCTCAACAGGCGATGCCATAAGGTTGTTAAACACTCCCGAAACCTGTTCTGAGTTCATTCCGCTTTTAAATGTTCCCGTTGCAAATTTATAGAAGTAATCTAACATCCAACCAGAAACAGGTGAGTAGTTCACTAAAAGTGTACCATCGTATGAGTCAAAACAAATTATACATAAAGAAGTATGTCGAATTATAAATAGTTATGTTACGAGCCAGTAGGCTCTTTTTTTATACCCAAATTTAGGTCGTAAAAGTCTATTAACAGGTAATTTGTATAAATATAAGTATTTTATATTGCCAGATTTTACAAAAATAAAACAACGTTCAAAATTATATTTACAACTTTGCATAATGTGATATATAATAACACTATGCAAAAAATATATGCTAAACCAATAACATATTCACCGTATAACCAAAGTGAGGTGATAAAAACAATTTTTAGTAAAAATTAAGAAGAGGTGATAGTTGTAAAAAGAAAATGAGATTGTTACAGGTGAGCCTGATGAGGGTGAATCGAAAACAAGATACAAGAAAAGAAAGCGAACAAGATGAAATGTAAAATTCATCAAAAACAATCGCTCTATGGTTAAGTTTGTCGAGATAAATAGGTCATTTAGAGAAAATTTCTCCAAATAAACGGATACATATTGACTTTTTTGTAATTCTCCTTTACAATATTAAATAAGAAGGAGAGATTGATAATGCTTATTAAAGTGACAGTTGAGAATTTTAAATCGTTTTCTGAACCAACAGAGATGACTATGATTTCTTCTACAAAAATTCAAAAAGGCACTGATCATAGGGTTAAAATTAAAAGTACGAATATACTTAAATACGCAGTAATCTATGGTGCTAATGCGGCAGGTAAATCTAATCTTATTGATTTTTTTTGGTTTTTGAAAAGTACGCTTAATGATACAATTCCTATGGTAGCTACAAAATGGTTTTGTAAATGTAAGGAAGAAAATATAAATAAGAATAGCTCGTTTGAAATTCAGTTCACGATTGGTGATAAATTCTATGCTTATGGTTTTACGGCTTTATTAAATCAACGAAGAATCACATCTGAGTGGTTATATGAGCTTTATCAAAATGGTAATGCAAAATGTTTATTTGAAAGAAATGAAGAAGAAAAATTTCCACACTTGGGCGAAGATGTAAAATTAAACAAAATTGATGAAGCAAAATTCAAAACATATACTGATGATTTTGATGGTAATGAATCAATTTTGTTTCTTACGGAAATGAATAGAAACAAAAAATATTCTGAAGACTCCAAGCTGGTTTTCTTCAAGGAGGTTTATAGTTGGTTATCACAAAACATAATTATCGTTAAGCCTAATACTTCTTTTGATAACTTTCAATATTATAATGATGAAACATCCTTAGAGTTAATCAATAAATTAATAAAAACCTTTGATACTGGTATTGATAAAGTTAGAGTTGAAAAAACTGATTTTGAGGAATTTAGAAAAGCTTTACCGGCTAAGGTTTTTGATTTAGTTATGAAGGACATACGAAACAAGATGGCTCACAAGTCATTATATTCTTCGGCACGAATGACCATGAGAACTGACAAAAGCTTTTTTACTGTTACTTTGGATGACGATGAACCGATTGTATCTACTTTGAAACTCTATCATGGAAAATCATTTTATGATTTTAATTTCGATGAAGAATCAGATGGTACAAGAAGAATTTTCGATTTACTCGATATGTTACTTAACAAAAACGATGACATTATTTATGTTGTTGATGAATTAGAAAGAAGTCTTCATCCAAAACTTACAGAACATTTTCTTGAGCTTTTTATGAATTTCCATAAAGGCCATAAAACTCAGTTGTTGTTTACAACCCACGAAGCATCTATTATGGAGCAAAAGCTTTTTAGACGTGATGAAATATGGTTTGTTGAAAGAGATGGAAATAACACAAGTAATGTTTATTCGTTGGATAAGTTCAAAGAAAGATATGATAAAACATTGAGCAAAGCTTATCTTGAGGGGCGTTATGGTGCAATTCCTGTGTTTTCTAATTTTGATTTGACGGAGGAATAAATATATGGCACCGGTAAGAAGTTATTATAATTGGAATCAAAGAAAGAGCGACACAAATGAGGCTATAGAGCCTTATAGAAAGTATTTCTTTATTTGTGAAGGTGCAAATACTGAAACGTGGTATTTCGAAAAGCTGGTTGACTATAAAAAAGAATTGGGAATTAATCCTAATATTGATATTCGCTTTCTCGAAAAGACTCGACAAGATAAGAATATATCTTTCCCCAGAAGACTTATAGAGTTTGCCGAGGAGCAAAAACTTAACTCAGATATATCTTTTGATGCTGAAATGGATAGGATGATTATCGTTTTTGATGCAGATATTTTCGAAGAAAAAGTTAAGGATTTTGATGAAGTTGTAGCATTTGGAGAAAATAATAATATACTTGGTATATCTAATCCTGCATTTGAATTGTTTTTACTTTTGCATTATAAAGATGCTTATGAGAAATATATTAAACCAAATGAAAAGGAGATAATTTCTAACGAAAAGGTAGGAAATCAAAGATATATAAGAAATTTGTTTACTCAGGTGTTTGGTATTAATCCAAAGAAAAATAAATCTATAGGAGAACTGGTTAAGCAAGTTGATTTTGCAATCGTTGAAGAATGCAAAATTAATGAAGATATCCACCAATGCTCAGGACAGGTAACTTGTAACATTGCAAAGATAATCAATGATATTCGCAATAACAAAGCAATTTAATAATACGCAAAAGAGTTAAGTCAAGAAATAAAAATTTCTTGGCTTTTCTTTTTGCGATAAAATAACAGAAATGGAGGTATGAATAAGTGCCATATATAGACCCTAAAGTAGTGCTTGAAGCAAAGAAAATGAACTTGCTAACCATTCTTAAAAACTTTGAGCCACACGAACTTGTAAGACTTGATAAGAACAATTACACCACACGAACACACGATAGCTTGAAAATTTCAAACGGAAAATGGATGTGGTTTTCTCGTGGGATTGGAGGTACAACAGCTCTCAATTATCTAATTGAGGTTAAAGGTTATAGCTTTATTGAAGTGGTGGAAACAATCACAGGTAAACAGGTTGTAGTTGCTCCAAAACCTATCAAACAGGATAATAAATATTATGAAAGACCACTTCTACTATATCGGTTCAGTTCATTATAAAATGATTAGATTTTTGTCTTGACAACTGAACCACTATATTCTAAAATAGAGATGAGATGAGTCCGGTGTTTTAATATTTCAAATTTTGAAAACTTTTAATTTTTTATTAACATTTTTATTAACATGAGGTAAAAGATGAAGAAAGTAAAAAAGATGATTGTGTTGGGTATGGTCGTTCTTTCTTTGATGTCTGCTCTTACTTTTTCAGTATTCTCTGCCGGTAATGTTTCAGATACAATTATCAACATTAGTGCGAGAAGTAACAACGGAGGTACTCCGTGCAGATCTATTTGGCGTGAGAAGAAAGATTATACATCTGTTTGGTGCGAAAACAAGAGCACATCAGGAGGTTCTCTGAGTGCTTGGGTTCAGCGTACAAATAATAAGAATACTTCCTCCGTAAAAACTGTAGACAGATATTACGGTTCATGGAGCTATAATGGGGCAACTAAGAATATGAAAAATTTACCAAAGGGTACATATTATTATTTGCCTAACTATGTTAAAGAAGACGGCTATAAATATGCTACTTTGGGCTACATTATGAATAAGGAAGCTGTGAGTTACCACATAGCATGGAGTCCTGACAGCATATAAAATATTTGTGGCTTTGTAAGTTATGCTCTGTGCCTTTTAATGAAGTTTTGACTTTATATATGCGCGCAGAGCATGACTTTTAGACTGCGGTAGGGAGTTGCTTATAGAGGTGTTTATATATTGAATAAAAAAATAACAACCGTAATTATTTTGATTATCATCTGTGCTTCATCTATAATAGTTTCCATCTTATACTTGATAAAAAATGATATTATTGACATCAACGATATATACACTAATGCTGATGCAAAAAACACACAGGTTGCAAATGGAAGTAATATCTCTTCCACAGAAAATTCAGCGTTGGGCTCAAAAAGTTGTGTTCTGCTTGAGGAAGGTGCTGAATACGATACTATGTACGACGATAGAACAAGCATTTATGTTAAATTAAATGATATAAGCATTTCAAAAAACAAAGCAGAACTTCCCGAATTTGACACATTTGAGGACTGGGATGAAATTAAAGATAGCCAAGGAAATATTACAAATGAATATTCATATGTAGTGCTTAACATTACAATGATGAATAAAGGAAATGAAAATGTGGAGGTATCATTGAACAGCTTACTTTTGCATTTTGGTACAGACGGTGGATATAACGAAGCACGAAGTTTTAATTCAAGTGAGAAAAAGACTTCAAAAAATTATTTTGTAGAAAAACTTGAACCCGGTAAAAAATTGAATGTTAATGTAGCATATGTTGCTGAGGACAAACAACTTAATGAGTACAAAGACCAACTTTATTTGATGACAGTGCTCTCAGGCAATCCTTTAGGAGAAGGAACTATGCAAGTCATCAAATCCGAAAAATAATAAATGGAGAATGATAAAATGCAAAGAATGATTAAATTCGAACTGAAAAGAAGTTTTAAAAACAGGCTGTTTTTAATTTCTTTGCTAATTTCATTAGCATTGGTAACATGGTATTCGATTGAAAGAATACCATACTGTGTGCAGTTGAATTCTGAATTTTTAAATGATGAAAATTTAATGGGATTTTTTGAAATTTCATATACAAACTGGATTGGCAGTCATAATATCTATCTTCAGCAAAACATTTTTTATATGGCTATTCCAATTCTCGCCACTTTGCCATTTGGTAGTTCCTTTTATGATGATATAAACAGGGGATATGCAAGGAATGTGTGCGTTCGTGCCAAGAAAAAATATTATCTTGTGGCAAAATACATAGCTGTTTTCGTAAGTGGTGGTTGCGTGGTTGCTATTCCAATGGTTCTTAGTTTTCTCATTTCTTCAATATTTTTACCGACAATGCTTCCTGAAGCATCTTATACATTTACTAACATATATCCTGCGTATAAGTGGGCTGATTTATTTTATGTGCAACCGTTATTATATACATCGATATATATTTTTATCACATTTTTGTTTTCGGGAGTAACAGCAAGTTTGTCATTGTTTATTACATTCTTTTTAAACAGAAAATTTGTGACTTTTGTTTTTCCTTTTTTTATTTACATTTTTTCATCATTTTGTCTTGAAATGTTGGGATTTGATGCCTACAGTATCAGAAATCTTGTCACGACTACAAGTGAAAGTGGGACTACCTTTTCTGTAACAATTTTATTTTTGATTTTCTTTTGCCTTTCATTTTTTCCGTATTATTTTATTGGAGCGAAAAAAGATGTTTTTTAAAGCGTGTAGAAAAACTTTTGTTGCAATGACATATTTTAAATATTTGGTTGTTTTCTGTTTACTCTGCAGTTTTGTATTGTTTTACTTTTTTGCTTTTTTAAAAAAAAATATGATGGATATAACAGACAACATATGTATGGCAGATTTTGTGGAAGCCGCCGGGGGTCACACGACAACTATCTTTTTTGTACCAACCGCCGCATTACTTTCAACGATATTTTCCGAAAAAAACAGTAACTTTACAAATGCCTATATTCGCTTTAGATTTAGAAATACATTGGTTGTCAGAAATAGTTTGAAAGTTCTTGCTTTTTCTGTGGCTTTTTGCATTTTATTCCTCGTCGCAGTTCTTGGTATGTCGAGATTTTTTTCACGAACAGTAATTAATTGGAATTCATATGAAAGCTATTATTATCTGTGTGAAGGATGCATAAGCAATGTAGGCTTTGCAAAAGTAGTGATGAAAACTTTTGTATGTCTTTTAATTCCTACAATATTTTTTTCTGAATTAATATGTGCTTTTGGCTGTATAATGAACAAAGTATTTCCGTTCTTAGTGACGGTCACAACATGTATTGCAGTTTCATTTGATGGTGATTGGAATATTGACTTTTGGCTCTTGATTTTTGGGACAATTATAGTATTCGTACTAAATTTATTGTTCATGAAAAGAAAGGATTTTTTAAATTGAAAGTTCGTCTTTTTTTTCGTTTGCTTTCGCATGATATAACAGAGGGAATCATACATAATCGTAAATTTTTTATTTTTGCTGCGTTGCTGTTCATATTTATTGATTTCGTGTATTGGCATAATATTAGCTTATATTTTAGTGATTATAATTCGGTTGTAGACTGCGGTGTTCTGGATTTTTTTATGAATGTTTTTGCCGGATGTGACCCTTTTGATCCGGAGGCAAATAAGGGTGTAGATATTCCCATAACGTGGTTTTCTTTTAATGTACTTCCTTATTTGTTTGTGGGATTATACATTACAAACGATTTGCAGACAAGTGCCGATACCTTTATTTTGCGGGTAAAATCCCGATATTTATGGTGGTTGAGTAAAATAGTTTGGTGTGTTGTTTCTTCAACTTTGTACTATTTACTGTTTTTTGTAATTTCGACAGCTTTTACATTGTTTTCCGGTAATTTTTCATTAACTCAAAACAGTTTAATAACTGAAGAATTTTTGGAGCTAAGCACTTATGGAAAAAGTATGACAGAAATTTTCATTTCCTCAGTACTGTTACCTTGGATGATTACAACTTGTCACATGACATTTGATGCAATTATCAGTATTACATTTGGACCTGTTGTCGCGTTTTTGATGATAGTCTGCCTTATGACCACATCTGTGTTTTATTGCAGCGAATTTTTGCCGTTTAACTTTTCAATGTTGATAAGAACTGATTTTTGCGCCATAAATAATATATCAATATACGAATAGATTGTTGCAATTATAGAAATAATTAAATTACTATAAAAATAAATTTTTCCTTTAAAATCCTTCAAAGAATGTATCAACGCTGTTATTCCATGTACGTTATGTGCTCCATCTAATAAAACCAATGGTTTTTTTCTAAGAACCATATATCGGCCTGCCCAATGAAAATGATCGATTACTTGTTGAATTTCATTTTCTTCTAGCCAAATTCCCAGTACATTCAACGTTTCTAATGCAAGTGAAAGATTTTTAGCCTGATATAATGGTGGATTTAGATGAAAGGTCATTCCATTCCATCTCAATACATCTGTTTCTTGACAATCAATAAAACATAGTGGCGTTTTCATATAATCTGCAACAAGCTCCATTACTTTTTGGCATTCCGGTTTATCTTCGGTTGTCAAAGCCGGTACATTGGGTTTAAATATACCTGATTTTTCATAAGCGATTTGTTCGAATGTCTCCCCTAGATATTCCGTATGATCAAGTCCTACATTAGTAATCAAACAAGCTTTATGATCTAATGCCGTTGTTGCATCTAAACGACCACCCATTCCTGCTTCAATAATGCAATAATCAACT
>OGLB01001243.1_pt1 | contig 11295 bp, 10 predicted proteins | sample 1572551 | NCBI WGS metagenome assembly OGLB01 (sample SAMEA2582003, study PRJEB24529) | metagenome | biome: Human gut stool | place: China | collected 2011
TATCCAGCTGGGCCAACAGCTTGTCGAGGAAATCCTCGCAGGAGGCGAACGTCAGACAAGCCAGAGCCGCGTAAATTATTCTTTTCATAGTTTCGTTCAAATTAGAAGGTGATACTCAAACCGATGCTGTACGAACGCATGACGGGATAACCGTCGCCGTCGCCCGAACCGTCGCCGCCGCGCGTGCTCGAAAAGTCGGAGTCGCCGGCGTAGATGTTCTCGGGGTCGTAGTTCTTGGCGTACTTTTTCAGCGGGGTGATCGTGAACAGGTTCTCGCCCGAAAGGTAGATGCGCAGGTTCTGGATGCCGATCTTGGTGAGCATCTGCTTGGGGAAGGTGTAGTCGACGGTGATGTTCTTCAGTCGGATGTACGAAGCGTCCTGCAGGTAGTGGTCGTTCTCCCACGTCAGCGGGCCGTCGTTGCGGTTGGCGGCGAGCGATACCATGCGTGTCCAGTAGGGGTTCTTGTCCATGTTGGTGACGCGCCAGTTGTCGGTGCTCTTGTCGATCCGAACCACGTTGTCGCCCGTCTGCGTCTTCATCAGCGAGTTGTAGGCGCGGTTCCATTTGCCCCAGAAGAATCCGGACTCCGTCCACGGGTCCCAGTCGCGCTTGCCCCCGCCCTGCCACAGCATCGAAAGCCCGATGCCGTTCCAGTTCAGCGACGGAGGCGCACACGGCTGGAAAATATATCCGACAGACAAGATAGAAGTCAAGAAGTAAAACAGCCTATGAAGTATGGGTATGAATTATAATTTTATGCAACATATTGACGTGCTTATGCAACGTTATCCGTGTCTCGTCTCTTGCAAGAACGAGATTATCGCCGCTTACAAAATTTTGGAAGAGGCATTCTCTTTTGACCGGAAACTGCTCGTCGCAGGAAACGGAGGAAGCGCATCGGACAGCGAACATATCGTTGGCGAACTGATGAAAGAGTTTAAGCTTAAACGGAAAATATACTCGGATCAGGTAGACAGACTCAGACAAATCGACGATGAAATGGGAACCGTCTTGGCTGAACATTTGCAAGGGGCACTCCCGGCTATATCCTTGGTCGGTGAGCCGTCGTTGACAACCGCCTTCATGAATGATGCCGTGCCGGTATTGGTCTTCGCCCAACAAGTGAACGGATTAGGCAAAGCCGGCGATGTCTTTCTGGCAATATCAACCTCCGGCAACAGCCAGAATGTATTATATGCCGCAGTTGCCGCAAAGTCAAAAGGGATGAAAGTGATAGGACTGACCGGTGCAAAAGAAAACAAACTGATGCGTTATGCCGATGTCTGCATCCGGGTTCCGGAGACCGAGACATATAAAATACAGGAATTGCATCTTCCGGTTTATCACAGTCTCTGCCTGATGCTGGAAGATAGATTTTTTGGTAATCATTGATTTATGTTTTGTATGAAAGCAGTTATTATGGCAGGCGGTAAAGGCACGAGAATTGCCTCTGTGGCGAATGACGTGCCCAAGCCGATGATAAAAATATGTGGTAAACCGATATTGGAATATCAGATTGAAAATCTGAGAACTTGCGGATTGACGGAAATAATTATCGTCATCGGTCATCTCGGAAATGTCATTAAAGATTATTTTCAAGACGGAAAGAAGTGGAACGTCAAGATAGAATATTTCGTTGAAGACCATCCTTTGGGAACTGCTGGTGCGCTCTTTAAAATGCCACAATTAACCGAAGATTTCCTGCTGCTGTGCGGAGATGTGATTATTGATGTAGACTTCAACCGGTTTATCGCTTTTCATAAAGAAAAGAAAGCATGGGCAAGCTTGATGACTCATCCGAACGGACATCCCTTCGACAGTTCGCTGATCGTTACTGACATATTACCGCCACAACAGCCGGGAGGAATGCCCGAGGATACCCGTCGCGTTAAAATGTGGATGAACAAAGAGGATGAGCGGTTGTATTATAAGAACCGGGTCAATGCGGGTATTGAGATTATTTCGCCCGAACTGCTCAAAGAAACGCTTAAATCTTTCGTGCCACGTCATCCTGAAAATCCGGACAAGATAGATCTGGACAGGGATGTGTTGAAACCAAACATCAAAAGCGGAAAGATTTTTGCTTATGATACGCCGGAATACATCAAGGACATGGGTACGCCCGAGCGGTTTTATGAGACAACAAAGGATATTGAAAAAGGATTGGTGAGAGCACGCAACCTGAAAAACAAACAGAAAGCGATATTCTTGGACAGGGACGGCACAATAAATAAAATGGTAGGATTTATCAACAAGCCTGAACAGTTTGAATTAATTAAAGGTGCCGCCGAAGCGATAAAAGCAATCAACAAATCGGGATATCTGGCACTAGTGGTGACCAATCAGCCGGTTATTGCCAGAGGAGAATGTTCTTTTGATGAATTGCAGGCAATTCACGACAAGATGGAAACCGAGCTTGGCAAAGAAGGGGCTTTTGTAGACGCCATTTACGTATGCCCTCATCATACGGACAAGGGCTTTCCCGGAGAACGTCCGGAATATAAATGTAATTGCGATTGTCGTAAGCCAAAGCCCGGGCTGTTGTTGCAGGCGGCGGAAGATTTCAATATCGACTTGTCGATGTCTTACATGGTGGGAGACAGCCGCAGGGATGTGGAAGCCGGTGAAAATGCCAAAGTAAAAGAGGCAATCCTCATTGAAACCAATAAAGACAATGCTCTGTCTGACGCGTTGCAAGGTGTGATATAATCTTTTGCCTTCCCCTTTCAGATCATTCCGTGCTGTTTTAGTTCATACGCAATGCACTTTAAAATGTCAATTCCTTTCTTTGAGGATATCCATAGAAAAAGCCGAACTTCTTCCAGAAACGAATATGGCTCTTTATGAATATCTTAGCATATTTCTTTTTGTTGCGTGCACGACGTATTCCCTTGTATTTGATTTTTGTCTTCGGGAAATAGACTATTTCAAGACCATTCTGTCTGATGCGTGTGCACCAATCGAGATCCTCGGCATACATAAAATATTCGTTGTCTAAGCCGCCGGTCAGTTCATAAGCTTTTCGTGAGACCATGATAAATGCACCTATGACCCAATCGACAGTTTGTATCATGTCGTAGTCCATCTTTATTTCAAGCACGCTCGTCTGATGTTTTATCACCCGTCTTATCTGTCGTAAAAAGTAATTCATTACGGAGACATAAGGACGTGCTGTATCTTGAATGTTTTCATTCCAGTCTCTTATTTGTGGTCCTGCCGCACCAATTTCAGGATGTTTCTTCATGAAGTCAATCATTGAATCGATGCCTTCTTCTATGATGCAGTCGGAATTCATGATGACAAGGAAATCTCCGGAGGCAACTTTCATTCCTTCGTTCATCTCGTATGCAAAACCTCCGTTCCTTTCGTTAAACAGCCAACGGACATTATCTTTACATCTGCCGTTGATCTCATTCCTTTTCTCTTCGTTGTAGCAAGAATTGGAAGAAACTATTATTTCATAAGGAATATGGATGTTGTCAGAGATGGAATTGATACATTTAAGAATTTCATCCTCCGAAAAATATTCAACAACAACTATCGAGAGTTCTACTTTCATTTTGTTCCTTGTTATAATTAATTATAGCTCGGCGTATCGGTCTCTGATTTTCTGAGCTATATAATCCCACGATTTTTCACCAATCGAATAATCCTTGGAGATGTTTTCTCTGTATTTATCAAGTAGCTTATTGTCATTAAGCAGGGTCGTGATTCCTGATGCGAGTGCATTGATGTCTTTGTTGTTGACAAGCATTCCGTATTTCCCGTTTTCAAGCATTTCGGGCAGTCCTCCTACGTTGGTGGCTATAACGGGTTTGTCAAAAGCGAAAGCAGACATTATTACCCCGCTTTGCGTTGCGTCGGTGTACGGACAAACAAGGAACTCCGAGCCTTTTATCAAAGCCACAAGTTCGTCATCCGGAATAAATCTGTTGCGGAACTCGATGTAATCAAGCTCTTTGTATTTGCTTATGTCAAAGTGGAACGCGCCGCCGCCGGCAACGATGAGATTGACATCAGGCAACGTCTTATGCAGCTCTTCCATTGCCGGAAGCAGATAGTCAAGCCCCTTGTATTCGGATATTTTGCCGGCAAAGAGGATGTATTTCTTTCCTTCTGTCACAGCGCCCGTCTTGGGAGTTATGGTATGAAGATAGGTGCAACAACTCATACGACCCTCGATAACCCGGTCTGCGCCAATCTTGTAAAAATCCATGAACTCTTGTTTCTGAATCTTGTTGAGAATTATAAATCTCGGAATCAGCTTGAATGCAAATTTACGGCGCAGTCTCACGATGAAAGTGTCGAGCCCCGTGTGAGGGAACGGGTCATGAACGGTAAGCAGCATGCGCCGACGGATAAAGTATAAGATAAATTCGTAAACATTAGGCGGCCATGCCGCATGAACGACATTATACTTATGGCGTATGATGAAAAGGAGCAAGAGCAGGTTTGTCCAAAATGCCTTTAACTGCCAAAAGCGCCCAGCCGTATTTACAACATAGAATTTGTCGATGTCGATAAATCCGGTGAGTGATGCGAATTGCGGGTACGCGTCAACAGCCTTGAAGATTCCTGTCTTGTCATAAATCTTGTCGATATTGAAAGCCGGTCCTTTCAGAAATCGTGGCGTTATTTCCAAAAAGTATGTTATATCAGCCCCTTTCTGCGCTGCATTGAGGTATGGCAAATCGGTGTCTGATAATTGTATCTTGCCCAAATATGCTATTTTCATTTGAGTCTCATTTATTATCTGTTTCCTTTATGACCTCGGCCAACGCATCTATATATCCGTGACCATATTTCAAATCGGGTTCCATATAGTTACCCTCTCCCCATTCATTCCATGATTTTAATATTATTATTTGTTCTTCTGCAGGCTTGTGTTTTACCATTTCTATAGCCTGCATCGCAAGTTGCTTAAAATATTTTGGATGCGAATTTGTAAAAACCAGTCCTTTTGCCCCAGAACGCGGAGTATGATCCCAATTCGGAACAATCACTGGGATTACATCTTGCTTTCTACAATCTGGATTCAACATGTACTTTATGGCGTCCTTATACTTGTAAATCATTGGTATATGCAAATATTTACGCCCTATCGTAAGACATGCTTTCTTCCATATTGGACTGACGTGATATATGTTTACATAATCGACATTGTGTGTTGCGTCAAAACCTTTTGCTTTCAGTTCTTTGTAATGTTCGCTGTTATAGTCGGTGCTTACAAAGTAGAAATCGCCGAGTCCATGTTCTTTCGCTAATCTCCGCCACGTTTGTATAAAGCCACGGGCATCCTTGAAACCTATTCCATCGTAAATCATATAGAAGGGTTTTCCGTTTACCCTTATATACCTTTTGTCCTTGAATGCGGGTAGAAGCGTCATGAAATGTGCTGTATAATCTTCAATCCCGGGATAGGTCTGCTCCATGAGCAGAATGTCCTTTCCCGGATTTTTCGGGTCCCACAGTTTCTTAAACCATGAATGATTGGCCCAACACAGACAAAACGGGTAATCTGGTTTTCCGGAACTTACAACCTCTTCAAACGGACGTTCCATAAGTCGTTTGCCACCTCCGAACCAATATTCGTAATAACAAAAGCCTTCAATGCCGGCCTCTCTTGCCAATTCTGCCTGCTGCTCTCGTATTTCGGGCAATCTTAAATCATAGAAACCTAAGTCAGAGGGTATGTGCGGTTGGTCGTGCCCCGGAAACAGTTTTCTTGCCCGCGCTACATTGGTCCACTCGGTGAAACCTTTTCCCCACCATTGGTCATTTTCCGGAAAAGGATGATACTGCGGAAGATACAGTGCTATTATTCTTGGTCTCATCTGTTATTATTCTTATTTATGTCTATAAAATGACCGTTCAGCAACGATTGGGCTAAATATTGCAAATCTTCAGATTGTTTCTTTGCCACCTTGGTGTACTGTACTTTACTCCTTTCTGAAAGTTCTTTATAAGGTATATCCAGAAATTTATTAAGCGCGGCATACATGTCTGTTTCGTAAATAGGAGCAAAGTATATGGGTGCGTTCTCCAAAACTTCAGGCATAGAACACACATTTGAACATATTACCGGTTTTCCGTATCTCATGGCTTCTAACGGCGGATAGCCGAAACCTTCAAACAAAGACGGATATAACAGTGCATGACAGTTCTTATAAGCATTTTCTAAATCAGACATTGAGAGGAATGGCAAAGGTATATGGTTTTCAAACTTCTTTTTCTTGTCATATCCTATCGTGACAAGCTTGTAATCCAAACCCTTCTGTCGGACAAACAGCCCAAATGCTTTTATCATTCTTTCAGCATTTTTAAGCACACGGTCGGCAGACAGGATGAGAAAATACTTTTCATTATGATTAATCAAATCACGCAGTTCACTGTTTTTAATATCTGCACCACTATCGGATACTTCTTTCAACGGTGATGACAAAACATGAATTTTATTTTTCAGTGACGGATAGTTGTAGCCTAACGAATCCTTTGTATAATTGGACACAGTTATTATGTCTGCATCATTGTTTGTCAGCATTGACAACATCTGTACTCTACGTCCTTTCACATGATGGGTCATCAGACGCAATTTTGTTCTTGAAAGATAATACCTAATCATCTTCAAAGGTTGAGACAAATGCTGGAAGAATTGCATCCCTGAGAGATTCATCTCTTCGTCGCAAAGATCATGAATGACACAAACAATCTTGCATGGAATATTATCTGTGTCACCAATATTCAAATCACAAAAAGATTGGGCACATGTGATAAAAAGCAAGTCGATGTTATTCTCCTTTACAACGTCTTTCAGCGACTTGTTCTTATAATCTACAGGTGTAACACTGTTATATCTTTTCAGGTTTTCACAAGATAATTTCTCGTATCTGAATTTCTTATCCGAATGATACAAACTGTAAATATGCACATCTGGATATTCATCAAGCAATGATATCATCTTGAAAAATACCGTCTGCGCGTATTCCGCGGCACCATTATAAAAAAGGGCCTGAGCTTCTGTCTGGTCAAACAATATGTTCATAGCTATTTTTGGTCTTTGTCTTCGTAGGTCCTGTTAAATATGATTAGACGTTCTTGGTAGCTTTTACTACCAAACAAAATATTGTCATATTCCTGACAAGGAATGCCGATACTTGCCTTTAATACATAAAAACAATACAGGAAAAGCACCCCTGCGAGGATTTTTTTGTTATTCTCAATATATAATACTTTAACAAGATAAATCCATATCACCCAATAAGAATATATAAACAGAATTGAGAATCGCGAACTTAAAGTCTTAAAATCAGCCAACATATAATACATAAAGAAGAAGATTAAAAGACTGTTTATAATTATTATGCTGTTTTTAAATCTATTGATAATCTCATCATAATAAAAAAACACCAGCATTGCAATACCCGCTTTCTCAAATGTTCCACTTATAGACAATTCTCTTGATGTGATAAAGAATTCAGTATAAGCTTCAATTTTTGTTGTAAATAATCCACACATACTGAGCAATTTTGCAGTTAGCAACACCACCGAGACATTGCAGATATACATAACAAAGAAAGTTAAGAATACGCCAAGAAATACCCACTTGTTAATCCTTTTATGCAGAAAGAAATACAGAGGGAAGAATATTATTGATGACAGGTGAAAGGCAAGAGCGAGCAAGCACATGGAAAAATAATGCAGAGGCTTGCGCTTCACGATGTATTCAAGGGCATTCATTAATATAAACATGCTTATCGCGTTGCGTAAAAGATTAAACATAATACCCAATCCTTCAAAAACAATAAACAGGAAAAAGACAAATGCCAAGTTGTCTATATCCATTCTTTTAAAAAAACGGATAAGTAAAACTGTATCAATAAGAATGCAAACAAAAACAAGAAAGGAATAACTCGGAATTATAGACTTACATATCAAATTAAGCAAGACAAATCCCGGCTCATAATTGTCAGAGCCTATTAAATCCCAATCCGCTATATCTTCCCATTCAACTTTCTCAAAATAGTCTACATAGCTGACCCAGTCTGTGTAAAGATAGCCCCTAAAAGCAAAAAAGATAAAGAAAACGAAAACAGAAGTATATATAATACTCTTTTTGTTTTCATTTTCTGAGTGTTCATATAAGAAAGCACAGACTCCAAAAAAAATGAGCAATAAAAGATATGGTATCGAATATGCCATTTTATGTTGTTTCTTTCTTTGTTTTAATATGCCGTTTAACCCATAATTCTTTCAAGAAGCAAATCCAGACGAAATCGCATACGATACCAATAAAGATATAAATCATCACAATCGCAGATCTTGGAAGGCTTGAAGCCTTATGTGGCATTTTGGCTTCTGACAAGATTGTAAACGACGGGGTTCTTTCCTGTATTTTAGCATCTGCTGCCTGAACCTGTGTGTTCAGTTGGTTCATAGCGGTGAATGCCATCTGCATTTCGTTTTCAAGTTCATCACGTTTTGCCGTAAAACTTTCCAATATAACATCTTGATTGGCATCACAATAATTTGCATAGTTTTTTTGTGCCTTTTGATATTTCAACTTTGCCTTATTATACAAATGCTTGTAATAATTATAGTCTGTTCTGGCTTTCTTCGTTCTATATTGAGTTATATAGTTTTGCAGCCGCATTTGAAGTGTATCAACCATTATGGCGGCAACCAACGGATCTTGATCTGAGATAGTGATAGTTATCACGCTTGTTTTTTTATCAACCAGACAAACAATACTTTTGGCAATTCCCTTACACAATTCACTATCATCTCTTGAAATTTTATAAGGATCTATTGTTCCTTGCCCTACATTTGTTTCTTTTGGTCTCATTAACTTTGTCAACCACATCTGTGGGTATTTCCAAAACGGCACTTTGGTTTCTTCCATGAGATACTTGTAATAAGTGCGTATGGAGTTATCTTCTTTAGTCCTTATAGGTGTATCGAATAAAGATATGACAAAGTCTGTTGACGCAAAAATTTCTGGATATATTTCAGGGTAGATGGCATCCATGCTTTTTCCCGTTGAAGATAAATCTACGCCAAAACTTGATGCCATATCTGCCAGACTCTCACTTAATCCCAATCCTCCTCCTGTCATTTCCGGCGCTAATACAACTGAGGCTGAATATGTCTTTGGTGTACATAACGCTATGACAACACCTACAACCGCGAATATTGATACAAAAGCGATAAGAGTTTTTGGCTTTTGTAACACTTTTTTTATTAGCGCTACAACATCAATTTCTTTATTCCTTTCCATTAGTATTATTGTTTGTTGCAAAGTTAATATTTTTTTTACAGATGTGATGATTTATTTTGTATTTTCTTCCATTATTACTACCTTTGCTCGAAATACGCATCAGCATGGACGTCTCAATAGTTATTGTAAATTACAAAACGACGGATTTGATAGTAAATTGTATAAAATCAATAAGAGAATATACAAGGAATATTTCTTATGAAATAATAATCGTCGATAACAATTCCAATGATGATTGTCATGAAACATTGAAACGGATTTTTCCTCGAGAGAATTGGATTTTTATAGCTTTGGATAACAATAAAGGTTTCGGAATGGCAAACAATGAGGGGTTCAAAGTTGCCAAAGGGCGTAATATTTTATGTCTTAATCCTGATACATTATTGATGAACAACGCTGTAAAAATATTATCATCATTTTTAGACAATCACAAAGATATTGGAGCATGTGGTGGTAATCTTTATGATGAAGAGCTATGTCCTACATTCAGTTTCAGCCGTATGCTTCCTTCACTTCTATGGGAACTCAATATTCTTGCTTTCGGTAAGATTGAGAAATTGTTATATAAAAACAATCGTAATTTTAATAATACAAAAACTCCTATTGAGGTAGGTTACATTACAGGAGCAGATTTGATGATAAAGAAGAATGTTATTGAACAGACTGGAGGTTACTCACCTGAATTCTTTATGTATTATGAAGACACAGATTTATGTTGTCGTATTAAGCGCAAAGGATATAAGGTAACGAGTGTCCCGACTGCAAACATACAACATCTTGAAGGCAAAAGTTTTGACAGAGGCAAAAACAATATCAATGAAAAACGAATTGGACTCTCAGAAAAGAGCAGACTTATTTATTATATGATGAATGTCGGCAAGTTTGAGACATGGCTTTCCTGCAAAGTTTACATATTTGGTTTATTTGTCAATGAGGTGTTCTTTTTATTGTCAAGAAACGAAATATGGAAATACTACAACTGCCGTAGACGCATGATAAAACTTCAGAGACGCAAAATGAAAGGCTCTTGTATGTAGATTTCTAATTAAAAACGCATCGACATGTCCGACATAAAGAAAAACTTTATATATAGCAGCATCTTAACCTCTGCCAATTATGTGTTTCCCTTGATAACATATCCGTATGTATCAAGAATTTTGGGGGTAACCAATATCGGTATTTGCAATTTCATCGACAGCATCATCAATTACTACATCATGTTTTCGCTCATGGGCATTGTGGCTGTTGCGATACGTGAGATTGCAGCCAATAAAAATGATAAAGAAAAACTGTCGCGTACATTCTCCGGCTTATTCGTTCTTAATAGCATCTCAACCGCCATTGTACTAACATTGCTTCTCATATCAATTTATACAGTGCCTAAACTCTATGAATATAAGGAACTTATGTTCATTGGTTTTTTTAAGGTGCTTTTTAATTATCTGCTTATTGACTGGTTCTATAAAGGCATTGAGAATTTTAAATATATCACGAAATATGGGCTGATAACCAAGTCCTTATATGTTGCCTGTATTTTCATCTTTGTGACTGATAAATCCGATTATTACGAATATTATCTGCTTTCAATGCTCATGATTGCTGCAAACGCGATGATAAATGTGTTGCACAGCAGAAAATTGGTACGTTTCAGTTTTAATGGAATATCCTTGAGACCTTATCTTACACCTTTCTTCGTTCTAGGCATCTATATATTCCTCACATCCATGTACACCACTTTCAATGTTGCCTATCTGGGCTTTGTCTGCGGTGAGACTGAAGTTGGTTATTACACAACGGCAACAAAGTTGCATGGTATTTTTCTGGCTCTATTTACCGCTTTTACTGGGGTGATGATGCCAAGGATGAGTTCGCTTGTAGCTGAAAGAAACTTTGACGAGTTCAGACTTTTACTGTTAAAGTCATTACACGTGTTATTTGTTTTTGCCATACCTGTTGTCGTTTTTTCAACAGTTTTTGCACCTCAGATAATACAAATTATATCAGGTGCTGGCTACGAG
>OGLB01001244.1_pt1 | contig 11293 bp, 13 predicted proteins | sample 1572551 | NCBI WGS metagenome assembly OGLB01 (sample SAMEA2582003, study PRJEB24529) | metagenome | biome: Human gut stool | place: China | collected 2011
CAGAAAATGATGTACACGGCTGCTGTCAATCCGTCTGCACACTTCCCCTATGGATGTATCCCAGTTTTTATCATGCATAAGGATCGTCGTGGTGAGAATGATCTGGCTGTCCGGATAAAGTTCCATCAGTTTTTCAATAAATTCCTGATACCGTTTCCGCCAGTAAACAGACTTTTCACTCTGATAATTCTCTGCCATATAATCAACCGGGTGATTATCGTTTTGCCCGCTCGCCACGACTACTACCTGCGGCTGGTATTTCTTGAAATCCCATGATTTCACCCTGCTTAGTGCCGGGCAGTATTCCAACTTATCATAGCAGGATTCCACACCGAGATAATCCGGCTCCATAAACCATCCGGTGTGATCTAAAAGTGCGATTCCACCCTGTGAGGTGTCGTGAAGTTCTGCCCCAAGTTTCCGCGCCGTGATCCATGCATAGGAATACCAGCTGTTAGAGTATTCACCATCATGTTCCGGATCCGGTTTTCCCACGTATTTCAACGCCTCGGAGACCTCACCGCAGGAGACACTGTCGCCAAACACTTCCATCAGCCGCTCAGGCTTTGGCTCCGGCAAAAATATTTCTGCCCCATCCTCCAGTTCAAAACCATACAGGGTAAAGATGTGGCAGGAGTCCATTCGTTTGAACAAAAGCAGTTCGTGCCGCCCGCTTTCCAGATTTTCCGCAATCGTGTATACTTTTGTTCCCTGCTCCATATCCAATGCGAACTTTCCCTGCTCACCATCCAAAATATATCCAATATAATTGGTCCAGTAATTTCTTCGGTTCGAAATTTTCACTTTCACAAAGGTTCCGGTGAAAATCAGCTTTACATAACTTGCTGCGTACACAAAAACAGGTTCTGCCGGGCAGTCAAAATCAATACGCCCGCTGTATTGTAATGCAGCATTATCAAAGGAAGAATCTTTGGAGACCATCTACCATTTGGCAGAAATGTTAAACTTCGGGAAGCCCTTCTGCAAGAAATAAATTAAGTTAGAAAGGAAAGGCTTCTGCTGACAGCTTCTGCCACTAGCGTCTGCCAATCTCTGTATCTGTACTATTTACAACACTGTGATCTTTGATGTAATCAATGATATCGTCCAGTTCTGTAAAAGCAAGACCTACATAACTGTCTGCTGCGCCATAATAAATCGCAATCTTTCCAGTCTTTGAATCGTGGATCGTTGCACATGGGAAGCATACATTTGGCACAAATCCGCGTTCCTCATACCACTCTTCCGGTGTTAAGAGGAAGTTCTCACAACGGTATTTGACAATGGAAGGATTGTCAATGTCTAAGATTGCTCCACCGATGGAGTATACATATCCGTTACAGGTTCCGCTTACTCCATGGTAGAATAGCAGCCATCCCTCATCTGTCTCGATCGGCGCTGCACCTCCACCGATTTTTAAGGACTCCCACCATTCAGAACCTTTTCCCATCACATGACGGTGTCTGCCCCAGTAAACCATATCCGGGCTTTCACTGATAAAAATATCGCCAAATGGTGTATGTCCACTGTCAGAAGGTCTGGATAACAGCATGAAGTTACCGTTAATTTTTCTCGGGAATAAAACTGCATTTCTGTTAAATGGTAAAAATGGATTCTCGATTCTTGTAAATGTCTTGAAATCAGTTGTCTTTGCCATACCGATTGCTGCGCCATAGAAATCCTGACACCAGATAATGTAGTAGGTATCTTCCACTTTTACAAGTCTTGGATCATATGCATAGACCGGCATAAATGGTTTTCCATCTTCGTCTACAAACTGGATCTTGTTTTCTTCAAAATTCCAATGGATCGCGTCTTTGCTTCTTCCCATATAAATGTATGGGATTCCGTTGGTCTGTTCTCCACGGAACACACCGATAAACTCTCCTTCATAAGGCATAACAGCACTGTTAAAAATACGTGCCACTCCTTTTAATGGATTTCTTCCGATGATCGGATTCTCGCTGTATCTCCATACCGGTGCACCGGAAAACTCAGCCGGGCCTTCCTGCCATGGCATATTTTTGACAGCATCTCCAATAATTTTAACTTCGCTCATTTTTTGAAACCTCCATGAAAAATATTGTTTGTTTATGAGTTGTACTTTGTTTTTTTAAGTTTCTGTTAGTGGACAGAATCTTGTTTTTTAATTCTTTTTTCTCCGAACCGCCGTGTTTTATCTCCTTTCCTTTTCTGCTATAATTGATAAAAGGAAGGAGGTGAAAAATATGAAGTTAAATATTGATTGTGTTCGCGATGTAATGTTATGGGCTGAAGATATTACTACGCCAACACAACCTGCTATATATGTTGATACAGATACTGTAAAAACATTATCAGCAATCTACTTGTCTGAAAGCGAAATTCCAACTCCAAATCAAGAACAATTACAACTTTTAAGCAAATATTCTAATGAAGAACTCGTCTACCATCTGCGATACTGCATAACCGATGGCTTGTTAGCAGAGAATAACATTACCTCTGCCGATACAATTATCATTAAAGATTTAACCCCTTTAGGTCATGACTTCATAGCGAATGTTAGAGAAGAAGAAAACTATAATTCCTTAAAGTCAAAAGCCAAACGCGCCGGCGTTGAAAGCGTTAAAGCACTAATCACTATTGGTGAAGAAGTAGCAGCATCAGCAATTACAAAAGTTTTAACAGGTCAGGGCTAATTTCTAATTTGCAGAGCCTTTTTAATGTCTAGCTAAATCAAGGGCAGTATTTGCCTGTTCTATTGTTAAGCCGTTCAGTATCTTTATTACTTCCTGAGCGGCTTTTGTTGTTTTGGGTCCATATATCTCCTCAACACTACCTGCAAAAAGTTTAAACTCCCTTGCGCTAACCACACCAGGCTGCATTAATGCTTCATTTTCTCTGTCTACAGTAGAATATTGATTAGAATTCAACTTATCCATAGATACCTCCGTTCTGCTATCTGCTTTCAAATTCTCATTTTTGCGACTTTCAACCTAAAAAAATTTCGATTGCCTCATTCTGCGTCAAACCAAGTGCATTAACAATTCTTTCCACTTCGCCTATGGTAAAATCTTTGCCATTATTCTCTAAACGTCTATAGAATGTTGTGTATGGCAGTCCAATCTTTTCAGCAAAGTTCGTATTTGTCATACCTTTTTCTACAATTTTACCTTTTAATTTTAGTATGTTCACTATATCACCCTCTTTTTTCTCATTTCTGCGACTACATTAATAGTAAACCACAAAAAGTTGATTGTCAATATATTTTTCGCATTTTTGATTTTTTGTTTGCCATTTTCGGTATGTTTTATTGCATTTTTGAAACTAAAAGTTTATAATAAAATTACAGTAAATATTCAGGTGATAATTTATGAAATTAACAGTAAACGAAAGAATAAAACAAAGACGCAAAGAATTAGATTTAGACGCTAATTTTGTTGCTGAAAAACTTGGTATTTCTCGTGCTACATATTATCGATATGAAAGTAAAGAGATTGAAAAGATTCCTATTTCTGCTCTAGTACCACTTTCTGAAGTGTTACAAACTACCCCCGCCTATCTTATGGGTTGGGAAACTTCGCAGCAGAAGAATCAATTGATTTTAACCACTGCCGAAACCGAACATATAAAAAAATACCGTGCTCTTGACGAACGCGGTAAGGCTACTGTTGATAATACTTTAGAAAAAGAATATGAATTTGTTACTGCAAAAAGTAAAGATACACAAAGCACGGCAGGTTAATTTTTCCTGACCGCTGGAAATAGAACATTAATAAAACCTATTAATGTCTTATTTACAAATTTAAACTGAAAGGACTTTATAAATGAAATATCAATTACATTTAAAGGCTATTGAAACATTAGATAAGTTATGGGAAGAACGCTCAAAAACTTTTATTATTCATTATGCCTGTGAAAGTTTTTATGATGCTCCAATGGCTAAAACCCCTAGAATTACAGCAATAGCAATACGTTCTTTAGATTCCGGTCAAACCCATTCTTTTTCCATGCACCAAACGGCAGAACTTCTTCAAATTGATGCTTCAGATATAGTTGCACATTATGACGAAATTGAATTTTATATGTTAAATGATTTTGCAAAGTTTCTTGAAATACATAAAGACTACAATTGGATTCACTGGAATATGAGAGATGGAAACTATGGATTTCAAGCAATTAAGCATAGATATGATATATTAAAAAATAAATTTGCTAAGGACGATCTTTGTTACAATATGCCAGATATTAATGATAGCAACAAATATGATTTATCTCTTTTGTTTATACATAAATATGGTCCTGGTTATATTGGTAACCCTAGAATTCTAACATTGAAACAGCTTAATAATTTAGGTCCTAAAGATTTTATGACCGGTGCAGAAGAAGCTGAAGCTTTTACTAACGGTGATTTCCATAGACTTTTGATGTCGACATTATCAAAAGTAACATTATTTTCTCATTTTTTTCAAAAAGCAATTGATAACGAACTCAAAAATAATAGCAGGCCGTCTGATGTCCGTGATAATTGGAAAATAATAATAAAGGATTTTATTACAAAAAATCCTTATGGAATAATAGGATTTCCGCTTTTTACAACTATCATCGGATATTTACTTGGGAAATACTGCTAAACAATAATTGTGACATTAAAACTTTTTTACAAATAAAATATGCAAATATAGAGATTTAGCAGGTTAATTTTTCCTGACCGCTGGAAATAAGGTTCACTTGATTTTTTATCGAAAAAGTATAAAATTTTTGATTCGCATATAATCAATTAAAATAACAGGAGGTTAATATGAACAAAGAAGAAGGTATTAAATTAAATAATGCTTTTGATGAATTTTGCCAGAATTTTAATATTAAAAGTGCATTAGCCTATTTTGCTACTGCCGATGGTGAAAGCGTTGCGCTGGCCTTCCATAACGTAACAGACGCCGAAATTGAAAACCTTATAGGAAATTTAGTTAATCGCCTGGCTTTAAAGCAGGGCCGCAGCAGCGATGCCGTTTGGGCTGAACTAAAAAGAACTACTCCGGAATATGTACCGGAACGCAACCTAAATTAGTAATCCATGCAACAAAAATATTAAATTCCCAAACGTTTGGAATTTTCTTTACTGTTTTAAATGTCTTAATCATAACACGAGGTTACTATGTCTATTCAACACAAATCGAATTTTTTAAAAGTAATTGCTCTATCAACCATATTTGCTTTACTGATACCAGTAATTGCCTTGGCTACAACCTACGTAGGCAATAAAAACTCTTATAAATTTCATTATCAAGGATGCCGGGCCGAGCGCAAAATGAAAGAATATAATCGTATTTATTTTAACAACCGCCAAGAAGCTATTAATTATGGAATGACGCCATGTGGCATCTGCAAACCATGATAATAATTTGACATAATTGTATTTTTTGTTATAATAGGTATATATGAACTGCGCTGGCCAGATTGTTGGTGCGCGAACCCCTGATACCTATTATTGGTATCAGGGGTTCTTTAGTTTGCCAAGTCAATTATAGGTAAATTATATTAAATATGATAAATCATTTCTTTAAAATGTGAACTAAAAATTTATGAATAAAATTATCAATCATTTCAACAAATATAAAAAATCTTATTATATTTTATTTTTTATCATTTTTACGTTTAATTTTCCAGTATGGACTATTTTATGGAGCATTTTTATGAATATATCAATAAAAAATATTATTTTAGATTCTCAACTCACACCAAATAATATGGAAAAGGATATAGAAATTATAATTTCTTTTCTAACTGAATTATTAACAATTTTAATTGCGATAATTTCACTTTTATATGTATATTTTTCTTACATACATATATCAAATACAAATAAACTTAAAAACTGCTTAAAAGATTTAGAAATTTTAGTAATAGACATATTAAAGGTAAATAATAATAGGCTTTCATTTGACAAATTAAAAGTAAAAAATCAAGCTTTATATGAAAATGTTGAATATAAAGGCTTGGCAACTTTAATAATATCAACATTTTTAAATTATGAAACTTGTTATAATAACTATTTAAAAATTATAGAAAAAATGAAAAATTTAAAGCTTATAATTATTTTTTGTTTTATACTGTTTGTTATTGACTTTTTAATTTTACTTAATTTACTTCCACTGAATTTTTGGTTTTCTTTTTCGTTAACTGTAGTTTTTATATTTATACCTATATTAATAGTTTATTATTTGAATATTTTATATAATGATACAGATTTTAATTTCTATCCAACACCAACTCAATTACTTACACCATCATTTATATTATCTCGTAACATTTCAAAATATTTAAATATAATACAAGATTTACCTATAAAATTATTTGCCGTATCAACAATTGCATCTATACAGCCATTCACTCCAGATAAATTTTGTTATTCAAATAATACTATAAAGCCTAATACTAATAAAATAACTCATTATATTATTTTAGAAACTTTCTTTGATTTTAATATAGACAATTCATATAAAGCTTGCTTTACTTTAGAAAATAGAATAGATACAACTATTCCTGCCAAAACAGTTAATTTTTCTATTGTTAAGCATTTAGTTGATGACTATTTTATAAAAAGTAAAATTTTCATTTTCCCTAATTGGATTTTTGATGAAAAAGATAATTTATATCATACTGTTGAATCTATTCTAAAAGACGAACTATTTCCTGCACAAAATAATTCTATTACTAATAATCAATATAAAGCTTTAATTACGGCCAATAAATTTTTCTCATTAAACTTATTTTTTTATTTTTCTAATAAACCTTTATGCACATTTAACTATAATCATAATCTTTCTTCTGATAAAAAATGGTGTTTCCGTCCAGTTTTCGCTCAATTTCTATTATCCGATACTCAAAACAATAAAAAATTTAATTTTGATAAGGAAGCAGCAGACAATAAAATTTTTTAGTTAAGAAAAAAAGCTCGGTGTTACCAACACCGAGCGCCAACGGCTATAAATATTACCAATATTTGTAAATAGTGCACAATTATTTTTATAGTAATGCCAAATCATTAATTTTATCTAGTAATTCCCCAACCTTTTTGCATACACTATGAGCATTATAATAGTTCATTTTTTCTCCCATTATACATGTTTCGTGATAATCAGCATTAACTCTAGATTTTTTTAAAGTTGAAAGAATATTACCTATAGTTCTACAAGCTGTTTGAAATTTTACATTACCTTTTTTCATTTCTTTATATGCCAAAATCAAGCTATCATGACTACCAGAACCAAATTGTACATCAAATTTTTTGTCGGAGACAGAAAATTTAAATGCTGCATGATATGCAGCATAATAAGCTCTACTTATTGCAACTCTACAAACAGTTTCCTCATCATACTTTTTATCCAATCTATTATCTGCTAATAGCTTTTTTGAAAAATCTAAATATCCATTCCAATCATATTTTTCCATATTATGCAACCACATCTATATATATTTTTTCTGAAAATTCAGGAGCTGTTTTTGAATACCATTCATCACAAACATCAAATAATTTATCAATGTTCGCATCTAATTCTTCTTCTTCATTTTTAACATGGATTTCAACCATTAAACTTTTACTTTTAGCAACAGTATGTCTTTTTAACTCAATACTAGTAAGATTTTCATACTTTTCTTCGATTATCTTTTTTAATTCCAGTAAATCACCAAAAGCATAATTGAATGACCCAATGTAAGCAATATCTTTAGATGAAACATTAAAATTATTTTCTATAAAAGAAATAGGATCTATATTTGTTCCATTTTTACTATACTGGTTATCTATACGTGAATTGTTATAGTATGTAAATAATCCCATATTATCAACATCATTACTTACTTTATTAATATAGGAATGCCCCGACAAGATATATTGATTTAATTCTACCTCTGTCGGCATTGAAGAAGATGCTACAAAAATCGCTCCTGATAACATAATACTAGCAGCTAATTTTTGATTTACTGTATGCATAAACATCACACCTATACTTTATTAACTAAATAACTTTTGAATTTTTGTATTAATTGTTTGAATCATTAACTCAACAAGAATATTTTGAATATTTTCTTCTGAATAACTACCTTTTTCTTGTGCAAGATTTAATCTATATCTATCATTAATGTCAATTTGAATCTGTATTCCGTCTGATTCTAATTTCTGATTTCTAAAATTATTTACAGCAATATTAATATAATATTGCTCATCTTTTGTAAATGTAAATCTCGTTGCAATATCATACAAATTTTCTTCTTCGGTAAATTTTAGAAATTTATCTCTTATTAGTTCTGTAGCATTTCCATTAACTGAACCTTTTAACAACATAGTAATTCCACAAAATAAAATTCTATGATCGGGATGAATAGTAATAATATTATTATATAATTTGTTAATAATATTTCTAAAGTTTTCTGTTAAAGAAATTAAATCGCTATTATCATCTGTAATATTTTGAGTAAAATTAGCACTAACTCCTGTTACAGTTAAACCATATCTCCCATTTTCAGAACTTCCAGCAAATTTAGCTACCTCCATTGGTACTGCTGGAGGATTTGGAAAAATATTAAAACCATCAGGAAAAAATTCTTTAAATTCTTTTTCCATTTGCTGAGCATAATCTCTAATATTAGGAAATTGATCAAAAAATATATTAAATTGTATTCCAGTACATACTAAATTCTCCATATTTTCATCCTCGCACTAAATATAATTTATTATATCTATGGTTCTATTATTTTATCATTTTTTTCTGAAATAGTAAAACAAATTATAAGAAAGGTATGAAAAAATGCTAACTACTTTACGTTCAAATCAAAAAATTGCTGTATACTGCCGTGTATCTTCTGATGAACAATCTGAAAAAGGCACTATTGATAACCAAAAAGAATATGCCGAAAAATATGTTCAGTTAAATAAATTGAATGTTTATGATTATTATATGGATGACGGCATTACCGGCACTTTACCTTTGCAAAAACGCCCGGAAGGGAAGCGCTTGCTGGATGATGCTAAAGCCGGTAAGTTCAATCTGGTTTTATTTTTTAAACTTGACCGTCTCGGTCGCAGCGTACGCGTTATATTAAACGCGGTTTATGATTTGATGGAATTAAATGTTGATGTACGCAGCATGACCGAAGCTTTTGATACTACTACACCATCAGGACGTTTTACCCTTAATACCTTTGCCGGCATCGCAGAGCTGGAACGCGACACTATATTGACACGTATGCGCATGGGTACAATTCGCCATGCAAAGCTAGGCAAATGGCTTGGTGGCCCCGTTCCTTATGGTTATACTTTAGGTAACGGTTATTTAAAAATTTCGCATACTAAAATTCCCGGTCTTACGTACTCTGAGGCTGATATTGTTAAATTAATCTTTGAAAAAACCGTATACGAAAAAATGAGTGCTGAAGCTATAGCAGACTACTTAAATCATTTAAGCGTACCAACAAAATATAAAATTTTAAACCGTAAACTAATTACAAGCGGCTATTGGTATCCCAGCCGTATTTTATCCATGTTGCATAACACAGTTTACTATGGGGTTCACATTTTTGGCCAAATGTCTAAGCACCAAAAACCAGAAATTATTAAACAAACAAATCCGGCCATTGTGGATATAGACCTTTGGGATGCTGCGCAAAAGCAATTAACAAGTAATAAACTGCTGGCTGCCAGATGCCGAAAAAATGATTATTTATTAAGCGGTTTAATAAAATGCGGTTTATGTGGCCGCACTTATATCGGTACTGGGTATGCTGGCTCCAAAAAAGAAAAAGTTTTGTATTACGTTTGTAATGATAAAAATCGTTACCATCCTGATAAAAATCAAAAAATTTGTCAGTCGCAGAATTTACGTGCCGACTGGATTGAAAGTATTGTATGGAACGATTGCCTATCTTATATAATGCAGCCTGATAAACTTTATTTGGAAAACAAAGCACAAAATTTAACTGACCCAAAAGATGAATTACATGCATTAGAACAGGTTGCTGTAAAATTAGAACGTGAAAGAAGTTCGATTTTAGACCTTTTCAGAAAAAAGATAATAACTGAAAATGATTTAAAAAACCAGCTTAATAAAATAGCTAAAGAACAAGATAAACTAAATCGGGCTATTAGTGATAAAAAAGCTTTAATTTCTAAAATTGATAAGATAAATAATAATATGATTAAGATGGTCGATTTACTTAAATCATTTCAAAAATATATTTCGGATAATATAACTTTTACAGACAAAAGAAAAATAGTTGAAGCATTAGTAGAAAATATCATAGTCTACACCGATTATGACAATGGACAACGCGATATCCCCATTGTGACAATCGCTATAAATTATGTGTTCAAAAATGAAAAAAATCCATTAAAACGCAATTATGAACCAAGTAGTAAACAAAATATTCACGGGTTTTGAGCGGTTATTAAAATCAGCCGTGCTGGGAAAGACAAGCTTGCCTGCACGCGGCTGATTGTTACTACGCCGTCTTCCAACGGCTGGCGCAGAACCTCCAGCGCCTGGCGTGAAAACTCCGGCAGTTCATCCAAAAACAATACGCCGTTATGGCTGAGCGTAACTTCGCCCGGCTTCGGCACGCTGCCGCCGCCAATTAACGCGCTTGCCGATACCGTATGGTGCGGGCTGCGGTGACGGCGCCCTTGAGCTTGCCGTTGACCTGCACCGCGATGTTCACCTCGGCATCCTTGCACTTTTCCTCGGAATAGGTCGGCCAGCTTTCGTAGGCGATGGTATCGTCATGTCCCAGCAGCTGCCAGATCTCCTCGCCCACGTGAGGCGTGATGCAGGAAAGCATCTTGATGAAGCCCTCGGCATAGGCCTTGGGGCAGCTGCCGTTCTTATAGACCTCGTTGACGAACACCATCATCTGGGCAATGGCCGTGTTGAAGCCCAGCGCCTCAAAGTCGGAGGTGACCTTCTTCACCGTCTGGTGATAGATTTTGGTGAGCTTGCCGTCGTCGGTATCGCTGATGTTATTCCCCTCGGCGAAGAAGTTCCCGACGCGGTTGATGAACTTCTTTGCGCCCACCACGCCGGTGGTGCTCCAGGGCTTGGATACCTCCAGCGGTCCCATGAACATCTCGTACAGCCGCAGGGTATCCGCGCCGTACTCCCGCACCACGTCGCTGGGATTCACCACGAATTCCGGGAAGCGCTTGCCCATCTTGATGCCGTTCTCGCCCAAAATCATGCCCTGATGGACCAACTTGTGGAAGGGTTCCTTCACCGGGGACAGGCCCTGGTCGTACAGGAACCGGTTCCAGATGCGGGAA
>OGLB01001245.1_pt1 | contig 11291 bp, 8 predicted proteins | sample 1572551 | NCBI WGS metagenome assembly OGLB01 (sample SAMEA2582003, study PRJEB24529) | metagenome | biome: Human gut stool | place: China | collected 2011
GCATTGGGCAGCCGCAGCCGTCACGGTTCTGCTCCTGCATCCGGGAAATCCGGCAGTGGAAGCGCGGCTGCGGCAGGCTTTTTCAGCGGCGGTCTGGTCGGAATGGCAAGCCGCAAAATCGCAAGCGATGCTGTGCGCACGGCGACGACAGAGAAAAACATCGTCCAGCCGCAGCAGGCCGAGGCGACCGTCAGCCGGACACACGCGAGCAGCGACACCCATTCCGGTTCGCAGTCTGCTTCCGAGCAGCAGCGGCAGAACACCAGCCAGCTTGACCAGAATCAGCAGACGGTTTCTTCCCGCGCCGTAAACTCGGAACAGCGTGAAAAGTCCCAACAAGCGCTCCACGAATCCCAGCATTCTATGGATGCCAGCCAGTTGCATCAGGATACACAGACTGCGCAGGAGCAGCAGTTCCACGCGGCGCTGCATACGGAGGATCAGCAGGCATCGCATCTGGCGTTCCAGTCAGAACAGGGCGAGTTTGTCGGCTCTGTGGTGCAGTCGGATGAATTTGATGCAAGCAGCGAAGAAGCCAGAACGGAACAGTCGCAGGTCATGCAGTCTGCCTTGCAGCAGGAGCAGATCGGTGTTACCCAGCGCGAGGTGCAGTCCGAGGAAAGCCACCATGCACAGCATGATACGATGGATGGTTTTCACACGGAACAGTCTGGAATCACGCAGCGTGAGCAGGCGCAGCATACCCAGCAGGATACGCAGGCTGACACGTTCGGGCAGGTGGAATCGCAATCCCGGCAGCATACTGCGCAATCCGACAAACAGTTTTTCTCCGTCCGCAATGGACTTTCCAAAACCACCATTGCGGAGCGGACGGTTCAAGCGCAGGAGCGCCCCGGCAGATTCCTTCACAGCAGAACACCATCTGCTGCGCCCGCTTCTGACCCGGCAAATGAAGCGCCTGCCGCCCGGCCTGCGCCGATCCCGTCCGCACCGACGCAGTTCCACAGCTTCGGTGGAACGCTTTTCGCAAAATCTCTCTATCAGGGCGGCGCGTTTGCCAACGACGTGATTGGCACGGTCGCCAAGGGTGATTACCGCACGACCGGCTCCATCACCGGCGAGACCGCGACACGTTCTTTGATGTCCTATATGGGCTTCACCGCGTTGGGAGAACACGCAACCAACATTCCGCGCTATCAGGACGTGGAGATCGGCGGCGGCCGCATCACAGGACGTGAGTTCACGCCGGAGCATCCGGGCGGCATTGATTTCTGTATGTATCATGCCGACCAGTACGCCCAACCGAAGGGCGATTACAGCAAGGTCTACTCCGCGGACGACGCCGCATGGTATAAGCAGTACGCAGCGGACACCGTAGAACGAAAGCCCTATCAAACGGAGGACGGCAAGATCGCCTATCACGAAAAGATCGTGCAGAAGCTGCCGAATCCACCGCAAAGAAAAGATCGGATGTGAGAACCTATGAGTCAGGAACAGCGGGACAGCTATGTGATCCCGCCAAACTTTATTGAGGGCGGTTCGTTCTTCGGCGGCTTATTCAAGGCGCGAAACGTGGTCGAGGCGGTCATCCTTGCCGCCGGCACCGGGCTTCCGATCCTGACGCTCTCGCTGACGCTGACCGTCCGGATCATCCTGCTCTGCCTGACCTCGCTGCCGCTGGCGCTTCTGGCGCTCATCGGGATCGCGGGGATGCCGCTTTCCTCCTATATCATTCTCTTTTTTCGTTTCCTGCGCAACCGCAGAACTCTGAGCAAAACCGGCGGCAAAAGCAGCCGAAAACAGGCGATCCTCCCGACATGGGATAAAAAGTCCGGCCCCAGCACGGCTGTGCAGCCCGCCGCCTATAAAAAGGACGGCAGCCGCATCCGCTTTGCAAAGGATACGCGCCGCCTGATGCTGGACACCGCTTACCGGCAAAAGAAGCAGGCCGAGCGCCCCGGCAATCCGCTTGCGGCGTATGTGCCGATTCAGAAAATTGAAAACGGCATCGTCTATACGACCGACCACCGTTTTATTAAAATCTTAGAAATTGTGCCGATCAACTTCCTGCTCCGCAGCGCAAGAGAGCAGCGGAATATCGTGTATTCGTTTATCAGCTATCTCAAAATCGCGCCCGTGAAGCTGCAGATCAAGGTCATCACCAAGCGCGCAGATATGAACCGGCATATCGAAACCGTGCGCCGGGAGATGGCGCAGGAGACGAACGAAAGCTGCCGGATGCAGCAGGAGGACTATCTGAAGCTGCTCAAAAAGCTCGGCTCCAAAGAAGCCATCGCACGCAGGTTTTTCCTCATCATGGAATATGAACCGCTCCCCGGCGCGAAGAAAGACCGTGAAGAAGCGGATGCCATTTCGTCACTGCAAACAGCGGCGCGGACGGCGGCAAATTATCTCCGGCAATGCGGCAACAGCGTCGTCCAGCATGAGAATGAGGACGAAGCTGCCGCCGAAATGCTCTATACATTTCTCTGCCGCAGAGAAAGCACGGACGTTCCGTTTTTACAGCGCATCTCCCACATCGCATCCAACTATATAAAAGCTGGCTGCTCCATCGACGAAATTCCCGTCGGTGATTTTTTTGCGCCTTCGCAGCTGGATTTCACGCATGGCAGCTATCTCTGCATCGACGGAACGTACTATGCGTATCTGCTGGTGCCGTCGGACGGGTATAAATCCGAGGTTCCCGCGGGCTGGCTGAGTCTGCTGGTCAACGCCGGGGACGGCATTGATCTCGATGTATTTCTGACACGCCAACCAAAGGATCGCATGATCCGCAAGCTCGGCCAGCAGCTTCGCATCAACCGCAGCAAGATCAAGGAGACCAGCGACACCAACACGGACTTTGACGATCTCGACAGCGCCATCCGAAGCGGCTATTTTCTGAAAGATGGTCTGAGCAACCATGAGGATTTCTACTACCTGAATCTGCTTATCACCGTGACCGCAGACAATCCGGATGATCTGGACTGGAAGTGCGCAGAGATGAAAAAGCTGCTCATTTCGCAGGACATGAACGTGCAGAGCTGCAATTTCTGTCAGGAACAGGCGCTCCGCTCGTCTTTTCCGCTCGTGAAGCTGGATAAATCGCTCTTTGAACGCAGCAAGCGGAATGTGCTGACGCTGGGCGCAGCAAGCTGCTATCCGTTCACGGCGTATGAGCTGTGTGACGACAACGGTATCCTGCTCGGCGTCAACAAGCATAACAATTCTCTCATCATCGTGGACATCTTTGATTCGCGTATCTACAAAAACGCCAACATTGCCATTCTCGGCACGAGCGGCAGCGGAAAGACCTTTACCATGCAGCTCATGGCGCTGCGGATGCGGCGAAAAGGGATTCAGGTGTTCATTGTCGCGCCGCTCAAGGGTCACGAATTTCACCGTGCCTGCTCCAACATCGGCGGCGCGTTCATTCAGATCTCGCCCGCATCCCCCAACTGCATCAACGTCATGGAAATCCGGCAGACGGATCGCTCGGTCGATGAACAACTCGACGGCAGCACCGTGGAGCACTCCATGCTGGCCGCCAAGATCCAGCGGCTGCACATCTTTTTCAGCCTGCTGATCCCCGACATGAACCATGAGGAGCGGCAGCTTCTCGATGAAGCCATGATCCGCACCTACGCCAAGAAGGGTATTACGCACAACAATGACACGCTCCGCGACCCCAAGCACCCGGAGCGGTACCGCGAGATGCCAATTCTGGGCGATCTGTACGCGGTACTCAAGGAATCTTCCTCTACGCTGCGGCTGGCAAACATTCTGAACCGGCTCGTCAGCGGCTCTGCCAAGACATTCAACCAGCAGACGAATGTTTCGCTCGACAATAAATACATCGTTCTGGATATTTCGGAACTGACCGGCGATCTTCTGACCGTTGGGATGTTCATGGCGCTGGATTTTGTCTGGGATAAGGCGAAAGAGAACCGTACCGAGGAAAAAGCCATCTTCATCGACGAGTGCTGGCAGCTCATCGGCGCCAGCAGCAACCGTCTGGCAGCGGAGTTTGTGCTGGAGATCTTCAAGATCATCCGCGGCTACGGCGGCTCGGCCGTCTGTGCAACGCAGGATCTCAATGACTTCTTCGCGCTGGAGGACGGCAAATACGGCAAGGGCATCATCAACAACTCCAAGACCAAGGTGATCTTGAATCTGGAGGATGAGGAAGCCCAGCGCGTCGGCTCCATTCTGCATCTGTCCGAAGCAGAGCTGATGGAGATCACGCACTTTGAGCGCGGCAGCGCCCTTATCAGCACGAACAATAATAATGTCGCCGTTGAGATCAAATGCAGCGAGCTGGAAAAGGAACTCATCACCACCGACCGCAGGGAGCTTCAGGAATTACTGAAACGGAACGGCAAAATAGAGCGTGTCTGATTGGAGGATTGGAAGATACTGTGATACTCTGCTTTGCGGTGCGGTCTGCCCTCTTTCTTTTGGTTTTGGGTATAAGAAAAGCACCTCCGCAGAGATGCTTTCTTAATACTGCTTGAAATTGTTCAGATTAGATTGCTCGGGATAAAGCAGTTATCCGCGTCGATTGGAATCGGCTCCTCACACATACAGATGATACCGCCATTTCCACGCTTCAAGGATGCCTTGTCGATTACACTGTACTTTTTGACCTCCCGGCGGTCGGGCGCAGCACTCTTTTTGATTTCGAGCGGATGAATGACATTGTTTTCCTCAACAAACACGTCGATCTCTTTTGCATTGGAATCCCGAAAATAGGTCAGATTCACCTTGGACTTCGCGTAGGCGTAGTTCTTGACCAGCTCCATTACAACATAGTTCTCGTAGTAATGCCCGCTTGCAGCGCCGCTGCGCAGTGTATCCGGCGTCAGCCACATGGATAGATACGCGCATAGCCCGGTATCGCAGAAGTACAGCTTCGGCGTTTTGCTGAGACGCTTGAGTTCATTGTTGGAATACGGCGCAAGCAGATAGACGATACGCAATCCTACAAGTACGTTCAGCCACTCCTTCGCCGTACTCGGAGCAATGTCGGCCGACTCAGCCAATGTGGAATAATTGACCTGCTCCGACACGAGCGAGGCGCATCCAACAAGGAACTTGCGAAAACGCACAGCATCGGTGATGCCGCCGGCTTCGGTTGCATCACGCATCAGGTAGGTATCGATGTAGGAGTTGAAATACTCCTGTCTGAGTTCATCATCCACGCCCTGCACCTGCGGCATACCGCCCTCCCAAATGTGCTGGAATACCTGAATTACATCGTTCTTCGGAACTTTCTGCTGCCTTGCCTGCAGCGTGGCAAGCGAAAAATCCAGATCCGTATCGAATACAAACCCTGCTTTTTCTCTTGCGGATAAGCTGTATAGCTCCAGAATGCCAATTCTTCCGGCAAGGGTTTCCTGCACTTTTTTCATCATATTGTACTGCTGAGAACCAGTCAGCCAGATAAGGCCCTTTTCATCACTCTCGTCGCAAATGATCTTGATTTGCTCAAACAGCTCCGGTGCTTTCTGCACCTCATCAATAAGGACCGGCGGCTTATAGGTCTGAAAGAACAGCACGGGGTCAGACTGTGCGAGCTCTCTTGCCATTGTATTGTCCATCGTGACATAGGTTCTGCTGCTTTCTGCAAGGTGCTTTAACATCGTCGTTTTACCGACCTGCCTCGCACCTGTAACAAGGATGACCTTGAAAAAATCATTGAGCTTTAAGAACTTACGCTCAAGCTCTCGTGTGATATATGCCATAACGCCCTCCACATTTTTAGGATAATCTATGGTCAATCGTATTTTATCATAGTTTTCTCATTTTATCAAGGGAGCATACGCAGGATGGTTTTTAACTTTTCTGTAAACGCTCAAAAATTCGAGCGGTCCATTCATATACAGAGTTCTCTGCGCAAATCTGCAAAGACTTCAGGCGCAGCGCTGGAATGGTCAGCCTTTGCAGCACGCAGTCCATCTTGCATCATGGCGTTAAATTCAGCATCTGTCATTTCAGCGCGGGCAAGTAGCACCGGGATATTGAGCTTCTTCTCAATTCCATCTACCAAATTCCCTGCATCGCGCTCTGCGTGGGTCGTGAAAGTTACCGTTCTCGTATCCAAACGAATCGCCTCCCATTTGTCTCCAGCATATATGAATACGCCTAAAATTGCAATCAATTTTGCAGCTTTGAAAGCAACATCTTTTCTCTAAAATCATCTTTGCGTACACAATACGTCTTTTATGCGTACAGCAGCCATCTTCAGATCTGACGGCTACAGTTTGTACGTATTCTGTGCGGCAGTTATACGCACAAAAATTAGAGGTGACAACTATGAAAACCCGCGCACAGATCTACTCGCACGAAGCCAGCGGCATCCTGCGGGATATTTCCACCTATGGTGTCCTGACACAGAAACAGATTTTTGGTCTGTATCCGCAGAAAGACGAGCAGATCAAAAATCTTTTGTCCTATCTCTGCAAGCAAAAGCGGCTGTTCCTTGTGGACGGCTTCTATTCCCTGACACCGGAGCTGCCGAAAGACCGCGACCGTGGTTTGGAAGCAGCGGTGACCGTCCTGGCAGACTTTATGGAGCAGGTCGAGTACCATGCTGCGGGAGAATATCCCGTGAAGATCATCTTTCTTGCTGGCGGCGAGGTCTACGAAATTCTCTACGCCGAACCCGGTAAAGAAGCCATTTTGAATCTGCTGCTTGCCCGTCCGGAACAGGAACCACCCGTGCGGCTGGTCATTCTGGAAGACGCTGCGCAGGTCGATCTGCTCGCCATCCCAAATGTGCGCGCATACTGTTTGCTGGATGGTGATGGAAGTGTTCAATATCTTCAAGAACTCATGTAAAAGGACGGATGCAAAGTCTGCATCCGTTCAGAAAATAAACTATATAAATTACATTTCAGTCGTTGCTATATACTGTTGCCACCAGCCTTCTGTGAGAAGCGAGCAGCGCAGATTTCATTTGCTGGTCTGTGATTTCACCCTTTGCCCAACAAGCAGAGAGCGTCTTTGCATAATCGGAAACCGGAACGCCTTCAATCGCATTGATCGCGTCGGCTGCCTTGACAGCAGCAATCCGGCGGTTTTGTATTTGATCCATAACAACCGCTCCTTTCACACATCGTATTTTCTCAGTTCAGTATAGCCTAGATTCTAAATAAAATCAATTTTCTTTTTTTGAAGCTCTATTTCACACTATGGAGGTTATCTATGAACCGTGCGCTTTTATCCAAGCGAATATCCTCGCTGCTGGCAGAGGTCTCGCGGCTGAGCAATGCGCTTTGCGCCATGAACACAATGGACTTGCAGCGGTATCCGGAAAACTATGAGCTGCTTTCCACCGACGCAGCGCTCCGCGCAGAGCAGATCGCCTGCCGGATGCGGCATCTGGTGTATGGCTTCACCACCGTGCAAAAGCATGAATACCTGACCTCTGCCGCCAATGTCCTCGGCATCACGATCACTGCGCAGCCGGGGCTGGTGGAAATTACGCTGCCGGGTCTGCTTCCTAAGAAAAAGCAGCGCAGCGCCGAATATCTGACCGACCCGCTGGAGCAGGCGCTCGGACAGTTTGTCAAAGATCATCCTCTTTCCCATTTTGAGTCGTGCATCATCTGCTTCTGCCATATCTATGCGGTATCTGGCGGACGCGGCCGCATCCGGGACTATGACAATCTGGAAATGAAGCAGATTCTGGACGTTGTCTGCGCCTATCTTATGATGGATGACAATGGGCTTTTGTGCAACGTCTATAACACCACGGAGTTAGGCGAGGAAGATGTCACAAAGCTCTTTGTAATGGATCAAGATATGTTTCCGGGCTGGCTGGAAGAGCATCAAAATGCGCTGGAAACCATGTCGGATTTTTAAGCATTTTTCGTCCTTCTTTTTCAGATACCGCCGCGCATGGTGTTTTCCCTTGAAACATCAGGCGTTTTCGCTTGACCGGCAGCGCAGAAATTACCGAAGTTAAGAGCCGATACGGTAAAAGAGGTCACTTTTATGAATCCGACGCAACTTCCCACTGATGGCACGCTTCCGCTTCTTGTGCTGCAGATCATTGCCGTCTCCGGCGAGTTCCCGGCTGCTTTTTCCGGCCACTTTCCGGGCGGCTGCAGCTATATCGAAAGCGTGATCGGCAAGCTCAAAAAGGACGGGCTGCTCCGTTCGTATACCAAGAACGGCCTGCGCGGACTCAGGCTGACCGCAAGCGCCAAACGGCTGCTGCTTCAAAAATATCCATTTGACCTTGCGCCCTATCTTACAGGCACGTCCGAAACAAACTCTTTGAAGTCAGAACCAGAGCGCCGGCTGCGGCTGCACCGGATGGCCGAGGCGCTTCTGATCCTGCACAACGCGCAAATCCCGTCACTGCCGTGGGAAAAGCCGTCCATTCAGGACTGGCGCTCAAATCCCACTCTATTTCCGGTCTACTATTCCTCCCGCGAGTTCAAATCTCTCGGCAGTCTTTGCACCAAAATCCGCAATTCCCGCATGACGGGCGTGCTGTTCACAGAACAAGCCATCTTCCCGATCTACAACATGGCTTCGACTTTTCCAAGATGGGCGTACAATGCCGAGATCCGGCTCAAGGCTGTCTTACAGACAGAATTTTGCCGCAATGCACAGTTCACGATCAGCGGCATTGTATTCGGCAGCTCTTCCATGCAGATACCTGCGATCCTGAATGACATGGCGCAGAACCATTTCCTTTTGGATGGCAGTTATCCGCATTTCTATTTTCTGACGCTCGACCACGTTGGTGAGGTTGGTGCATTTCAGTTATGTCAACCAGATATGCTGGAGCAGTTGAATGAAATCCTCTCGGAAAACCTCCTGCCACCGTCCCACGCAATGCCAATCGAACATGACGCTCTGGAGCAGGACGGGTCGCCAGTCCTGTTTTCGTATCTCTGCGACCTGCCAAGGCTGCACCGGTTCCGCTGTGCGCTGACGCTGCGGAACCTGACTGGCAGCATCCTCTGCTTTGACTATCAGGCAGAGGCGCTGCGGGAGATGTTTGGCGCGCAGGTCAATATCACAAGCATCGACTTTGCCGCTTATGAAAGGATGATGCTCCATCAATAAGAAACAGAAGATCACACTGGCCTGTTTTCTGCCTATTGCACTGGCCGCGCTTTTCTATGCGGGCGGCTATCTTGCGCAGTTCATCTACAACTATCAGGCATGGACAGCCGAAGGCGGCACGCCGTACAGCGGCACCTCGCCGCCGATGCCGGACGCTGCGTTCAGTGTCTGCCTGCAGTTCGTGTTCCGTTTTCCATACGGTCTGTACGGTATGGGAATCTTTCTGGCGGCAATCGTACTTCTTGTCGTGGCGATCATGCACATGGGCGCCGGCGGCGACGGGCAGTACGACAAGACCAGAAACCTGACATATTCCCACAAGGGAACCTACGGAACCGCCGGTTTTCTCAATCCAAAAGAAGCCGGGCAGGTGCTCGACTTTGTACCGGACCTGCGCAAGCACCACGGCACGATTCTCGGCGAAGTGGATGGCCGTGTGGTCTGTATCCCGGAGAAAACGCGCTTCAATGGAAATCTTGCCGTCTACGGCGCAAGCGGCTCGAAAAAGACGCGCGCATTCTGCGTCAACATGATTCTTCAATGCGCGGCACGGAAAAGCTCACTGGTCATCTGTGATCCTAAATCAGAGCTGTACGAGAAAACCAGCGCGTATCTGCGCGATCAGGGCTATACCGTGCGCGTGTTCAACTTGGTCACGCCTGCGTCGTCAGATTCGTGGAACTGCCTGTCCGAGATCGACGGGCAGGAGCTGATGGCGCAGCTTTTCTGCGACGTTATCATCCGCAACACCGGCAGCGACCGGGGCGACCACTTCTGGGACAGCGCCGAAATGAATCTTCTCAAAGCACTTGTGCTGTTTGTCGAGCGCAGCTATCCACCGGAGCGTCGGAACATTGGCGAGGCGTATCAGCTGCTTGTAAGCTGCTCGGAAAAGGAACTGAACGAACTGTTTGACGCGCTCCCGCTGGGGCATCCGGCCAGAGCGCCGTACAGCATCTTCCGGCAATCGTCGGAGAGCGTGCGCGGCGGCGTCATTATCGGTCTCGGCTCCCGGCTGCAGGTGTTCCAGAACGCAGATATTCGCGCCATCACCAGCCATGATGAGATCGATCTGGAGCTGCCGGGCAAGCAGCCGTGCGCTTATTACTGCATCACGAGCGATCAGGACAGTACCTTTGATTTCCTGTCCTCGCTGTTTCTGTCGTTCATTTTTATCAAACTCGTCCGCTACGCCGACCAGAACTGTCCGGGCGGCTGTCTGCCGGTTCCTGTTCATGTGCTCGGCGAGGAGCTTTGCGCCTGCGGCGTTATCCCCGATCTCAGCCGAAAAATCTCCGTGATCCGTTCCCGGAACATCAGTATGTCCTGCGTGTTCCAGAATCTCGCCGGTCTGCAAAACCGCTATCCCAACAACCAATGGCAGGAAATTCTCGGAAACTGCGACGTGCAGCTGTTCCTTGGCTGTACAGACGCGCTGACGGCGGAGTTCATTTCCTCACGCTCCGGCGAAGCAAGCGTCGCTGTGACCAGTCAGGCCAAGCAGCTCGGCACATGGCGCATTTCCAACTACACCCCGGAATACCGCGAGACAAGCGGCGTCGGCAGACGGCGGCTGCTCACGATGGACGAAGTCTTGCGGCTGGACGTGGATAAGGCGCTCGTCATTATCCGTGGGCGCAATATTCTGGAGGTCGATAAATTTGACTACTCCAAGCACTATGAAGCAAAGAAGCTGCGCCCGGACAAAGCGGCGTCGCACATCCCGCGCTGGAGAAGCGAAGCGCCGCCGGCACCTGCCGTCTCTGTTCCGCGCACAGCCCCATCGCCCCAAAAGGATACTCCTGCAAAAAAGCAGAAGATCATAACCACCAGCAAGGAATCCATTTTATCCAAACCCAAAACAGCAAAAAAGGAGGAATGACCCATGCCCAGAAAAAAGGAATTACCTGCCCCGGACAGCGGCGAACAGGACGACCTGCTTTCTACTGAACCGCAGGAGTCTCCCGATGCGCCGCTCACCGAGCCGCAGGAGGAGCCCATCCCCACAGAAAGTCCGCCCGATGAAGGCGCACCGGAGGATGATACGCCGTCGGAGGAATACACGGAATTTCTTCAGGCGCTGAACGAAGCTCCCGCGCAGGAAGATCCGCAGCCTCCTTTTTCTCTCGTCTGAATCCATAACAGCAACAATTCATCGATGTTCGCGCCGAAAGTCCGCCGCAGCGGGCAAAGCCTCCCCTGTGTAAGGCAGCGAAGCGGCGGCGCGGTGTTGAATGACAGCCCGG
>OGLB01001254.1_pt1 | contig 11235 bp, 10 predicted proteins | sample 1572551 | NCBI WGS metagenome assembly OGLB01 (sample SAMEA2582003, study PRJEB24529) | metagenome | biome: Human gut stool | place: China | collected 2011
AGCGATTCTTCTGACTCGGACTTCGGACGTAATACGTCCACGCTATGCGCTCTACCGTCTCATGGAATACTCCACAATGGCGACCTTTCGATCAGATAATCTGCTGTGAAGCGCTGTCTTACGCTTCTCTGCGGCAAACTACGTCGAGAGCTTGCTTGTCCTTACAGCTCCGGGCGAGTAATCGTACGCACTCCCAATGCGCACGACCTTCCTCTTTCATCAGGGGCTCAGTCCGTATGGCCGCGACCCCCAACTACACATCTTCAGCTGGTAAAAACACAATATGGAATTGTAAGACAGCAGAATCGGTTTTCTCTTTTGTGGTATCCTAACCGTGTGTACGGCGAGGATTTTTTCTCGTAAAGTGTTCCACTTTACGTGAATGCGAAAACCCAAGATATTCTGCTTTCACTCTTATTATACAAGCATATGTAGAAATGTCAACACGGTTCGGTCACTTAAATCATCAATTTTTAACAAATTTTATGGCATAAAAAATATGAAACTGTGTTATGTAAATGCATAACATTTGATGCCAAACAATCCTGTCTTGTATTTGCCGTCACGATTCTGGTACAAAGGAAAGGTTGCGTATGTCGAAGTACGGAGAGAACATCTATCGCCGCAAGGATGGCCGCTGGGAAGCGCGGTATATCTTCATGCGCCTGCCGGATGGGAAGGCAAAATACAAGTCTGTTTACGGAAAGACGCACGATATCGCCAAGGAAAAACAGTTGGCGGGTATGCTGGCGCTGGCAAAGGAGAAGCGCACGTCCTGTGAGTTGACGCTAAAAGAGCTTTTTGTTCAGTACCTTGCCCAAACTGATGTAAAAACCTCTACACGTGAACGGTATCGGTTCATGCTGGAGCGGCACATTATTCCGTACTTTGGGAAGACGCCCGCCTCCAAGCTGACGACGAAAGAGCTTTCCTCGTTCTTACTGCATTTGAAGAAGAATGGACGGCTGGACGGAAAGGGCGGCTTATCGGCAAAAACCGTGCGCGACATGGCTGTTCTGCTGAAAACGCTCCTTCGGTTCGCACAAAGAGAATATCGCTGTGTTTGCGATGCGCTGAACATGAAACTGCCCGCCTGCACGCAGAAAAATATCGAGGTTCTCTCCGAGCAGGAGCTGGCGGTCAGTTTGATGTCATCAAGGAATTCTTCGGTTCTTCCCCGCTGTCTCAGTTCATGGACCAGAACAACCCTCTGGCCGAGCTGACCCACAAGCGCCGTCTGTCCGCTCTGGGCCCCGGCGGCCTTTCCCGCGAGCGCGCGAACATGGAAGTGCGAGACGTGCACTACAGCCACTATGGCCGTATGTGCCCGATCGAGACGCCGGAAGGTCCGAACATCGGCCTGATCTCCTACCTCGCGACCTACGCCCGCATCAATGAGTACGGCTTTATCGAAGCGCCGTTCCGCAAGGTCGACCACGAGACCTGCCGCGTGACCGACGAGATCGAATACATGACCGCAGACGTCGAGGACCAGTACATCGTCGGTCAGGCTGCCGAGCCTGTCGATGAAAACGGCTGTCTCGTCAACCAGCGTATCACCTGCCGCCACCGCGACGAGATCGTCGAGGTCGACCGTGACCGCGTCGACTATATCGATATCTCCCCGCGTATGATGGTCTCCATCGCGACGGCGATGATCCCGTTCCTGCCGAACGACGACGCGAACCGCGCCCTGATGGGCGCGAACATGCAGCGCCAGGCCGTTCCTCTGCTCCGCCCCGAGGCGCCAATCGTCGGCACCGGTATGGAGCATAAGATCTGCATGGACTCCGAGGTCGTCATCCTCGCCGAGGGCGACGGCATCGTCACCAAGATGGACGCGCGCGCCATCACTGTCGCCTACGACAACGGTGAGACGAAGGAATACAAGCTCACGAAGTTCCTGCGCTCCAACCACGGCACGTGCATCAACCAGCATCCGATCGTCGACGTCGGCGAGCGCGTGCATGGCCGCCGCCTGAACGAGAACGGCGTGTGGGAAGATCCCACCGTCCTTGCCGACGGCCCCGCGACCGATCAGGGCGAGATCGCTCTGGGCCGCAACATCCTCGTCGGCTTCATGACCTGGGAAGGCTACAACTACGAAGACGCCGTTCTTCTGAACGAGCGCCTTGTCCGCGAGGACTATTACACCTCCATCCACCTCGAAGAGTACGAGCTTGACGCACGCGACACCAAGCTCGGCCCCGAAGAGATCACCCGCGACATCCCCAACGTCGGCGAAGACGCGCTCAAAGATCTTGACGAGCGCGGCATCATCCGCATCGGCGCGGAGGTCCACGCCGGCGACATCCTCGTCGGTAAGGTCACGCCCAAGGGCGAGACCGACCTGACCGCGGAAGAGCGCCTGCTGCGCGCCATCTTCGGCGAAAAGGCGCGCGAAGTGCGCGACACCTCCCTTAAGGTGCCCCACGGCGAGAGTGGTATCGTCGTCGATGCCAAGGTCTTCTCCCGCGAGGCGGGCGACGAGCTCGGCCCCGGCGTGAACATGGTCGTGCGCGTTTACATCGCGCAGCGCCGCAAGATCCAGCCGGGCGACAAGATGGCCGGTCGTCACGGCAACAAGGGCGTTGTCTCCCGCATCCTGCCGCAGGAGGATATGCCCTTCATGCCCGACGGTACGCCGCTTGATATCGTGCTGAACCCGCTGGGCGTTCCGTCCCGTATGAACATCGGTCAGGTGCTCGAAGTCCATTTGGGCTACGCGGCCAAGACCCTTGGATACAAGGTCGCAACGCCGATCTTCGACGGCGCGAGCTATGAGGATATCCGCGAGGAGCTCATCAAGGCCGGTCTCGACCCCGAGGGCAAGAGCTGGCTGTACGACGGCCGCACCGGCGAGCGCTTCGACAACAAGGTCACCGTCGGTTACGTGTACTTCCTCAAGCTGCACCACCTGGTCGACGATAAGATCCACGCCCGTTCCACCGGCCCGTACTCCCTTGTCACGCAGCAGCCGCTCGGCGGTAAGGCGCAGTTCGGCGGCCAGCGCTTCGGCGAAATGGAAGTTTGGGCCCTCGAGGCTTATGGCGCGGCTTACACCCTGCAGGAGATCCTGACGGTCAAGTCCGACGACGTGACCGGCCGTGTGCGCACCTACGAGTCCATCGTCAAGGGCCACAACATCCCGCAGCCCGGCGTGCCCGAGTCGTTCAAGGTCCTTGTCAAGGAACTCCAGGCCCTGTGCCTTGATGTTCAGGTCCTCGACCGCGACGGCAACCAGATCGAGCTCAAGGAGGACGAGGACGCGATGGATACGTTCAACCTCGCCCGCATGGACGCCGAGGATGAGCGCCACCGCAGCAACCCCTTCGCCGATGAAGCCGAGCTCGAGGACGCAGGCTTTGAATATGTCGCTGATGATGAAGTCAACGCCGACTTTGCCGGCGACGATCAGGAAGACTGAGAAAAGGAGGAGCATATAGAAAATGAGTTACGCAACGTTTGACGCCATTAAAATCGGAATCGCTTCTCCGGAGATGATCCGTGAATGGTCTTACGGCGAGGTCAAAAAGCCCGAGACCATCAACTACCGCACCCTCAAGCCTGAGCGCGACGGCCTGTTCTGCGAGCGCATCTTTGGCCCCACGAAGGACTGGGAGTGCCACTGCGGCAAGTATAAGAAGATCCGCTACAAGGGCAAGATCTGCGACCGCTGCGGCGTGGAAGTCACGCGCGCCAAGGTCCGCCGCGAGCGCATGGGCCACATCGAGCTCGCCACGCCCGTTTCCCACATCTGGTATTTCAAGGGCATTCCGTCCCGCATGGGCCTGCTGCTCGACATCAGCCCCCGCATCCTGGAAAAGGTGCTGTATTTCGCCGCCTATATCGTCACCGATCCCGGCGAGACCCCGCTGATGCGCAACCAGATCCTCTCGGAGAAGGAATACCGCGATATGCGCGAGAAGTATGAGGACGATTTCGACGCCGGTATGGGCGCCGAGGCCGTCAAGAAGCTCCTCCAGCAGATCGACCTCGAATCCTTGTCCGAGCAGCTCCACGCCGAACTCAAGAGCGCGAGCGGCCAGAAGAAGGCCCGTATCGTCAAGCGCCTTGAGGTCGTGGATGCGTTCCGCATCTCCGGCAACAAGCCCGAGTGGATGATCATCGACGTGCTGCCCGTCATCCCGCCCGAGATTCGCCCGATGGTCCAGCTCGACGGCGGCCGCTTCGCGACCTCCGACTTAAACGACCTCTACCGCCGCGTCATCAACCGCAACAACCGCTTAAAGCGCCTCATTCAGCTCAACGCGCCCGACATCATCGTGCGCAACGAGAAGCGCATGCTGCAGGAAGCGGTCGACGCGCTGATCGACAACGGCCGCCGCGGCCGCGCCGTCACCGGTGCGAACAACCGCGCACTCAAGTCCCTTTCCGACATGCTCAAGGGTAAGCAGGGCCGCTTCCGTCAGAACCTGCTCGGCAAGCGTGTCGACTACTCCGGCCGTAGCGTTATCTGCGTCGGCCCTGAGCTGAAGATCTACCAGTGCGGTGTGCCGAAGGAAATGGCACTCGAGCTGTTCCGCCCCTTCATTATGAAGAAGCTCGTCGAGGACGGCGCCGCCAACAACATCAAGTCCGCCAAGAAGATGGTCGATAAGGGCCGCACCGAGGTCTGGGACGCGCTCGACGTCGTCATCAAGGATCACCCCGTCATGCTCAACCGCGCGCCGACGCTCCACCGTCTCGGTATTCAGGCGTTCGAGCCGGTGCTGGTCGAGGGCCGCGCCCTCAAGCTCCACCCGCTGAACTGCACGGCATTCAACGCGGACTTCGACGGCGACCAGATGGCTATTCACGTGCCCCTGTCTGCCGAGGCGCAGGCCGAGGCCCGTATCCTGATGCTCTCTGCCAACAACCTGCTGCGTCCTCAGGACGGCGGTCCTGTCACGGTGCCGACGCAGGATATGGTTCTGGGTTCCTACTACCTCACGTTCGAGCGCTTTGAAAACGGCGTTTCCCAGATGGATAACGACGAGTTCTGGCCGCAGGACATTGACTTTGCCCTTGCCGGCAAGCGCTACGACGAGCTGACCGACGAAGAGAAGGCCAGCGTGAATCTGCACGTTTACCGCGACGAGGACGAGGCCATGCTCGCCTACAACGACCACCTCATCGGTATCCACCAGCCCATCCTTGTCCGCACGGTCAAGCAGATGCCGGACGGCACCATGGGCAGCAAGGTCGTGCGCGTTACCATCGGCCGCATCATCTTCAACCGCAACATCCCGCAGGACCTTGGCTTTGTGGGGCGCGTGGATGAAAACGGCGAGCCGACCGAAAACTACTTCGACTACGAGATCACCGAGGTCTGCGGCAAGAAGCTGCTCGGCAAGATCGTCGACCGCACGATCAAGCTGCACAACTTCACCATCGCGGCCGAAGTGCTCGATAACATCAAGGCCACGGGCTACAAGTTCTCCACCCGTGCGGCCATCAGTATCTCCGTTGCGGATATGACCATTCCGCCGGCAAAGTACACCCTCATTGCCGAGACCGAGCAGCGCGTCGTCGACATTGAAGACCAGTTCAAGATGGGCTTCATGACCGAGGATGAGCGCTACCGCGCCGTCGTCAAGGAGTGGGAAAAGACCACCGCGGACGTCACCGACGCCCTGCAGAAGAACATGGACCGCTACAACCCCATCTTCATGATGGCGGACTCCGGCGCCCGTGGTTCGATGAAGCAGATCCGTCAGCTGACCGGTATGCGCGGCCTGATGGCCAACACCGCCGGTAAGACGATCGAGATCCCGGTCAAGGCAAACTTCCGCGAAGGTCTGTCCGTCCTTGAATACTTCACCTCCTCCCGAGGCGCCCGTAAGGGCCTTGCCGATACGGCTCTTCGTACGGCAGACTCCGGTTACCTGACCCGCCGAATGGTCGACGTCTGCCAGGATGTCATCATCCGCTCCGACGACTGCGGCGCGACCCGCGGCATCACGATCAGCGAGATCAGCGAGAACGGCCAGGTCATCGAAAAGTTCTCCGAGCGCGTCAACGGCCGCTATCCGGTCCACGACGTGATGAAGCCCGGCACGGACGAGGTCCTCATTTCCAAGGATCACATGATGACCCCCGAGGATGCCGACCTCATGGAGAAGTTCGATATCCACTCCGTCGAGATCCGCACGGTGCTTACGTGCAAGGCCCACAGCGGCGTTTGCGCGAAGTGCTACGGTATGAACCTTGCCACGAGCAAGCCCGTCGGCCCCGGCGAGGCGGTCGGTATCATCGCGGCCCAGTCCATCGGCGAGCCCGGTACGCAGCTGACGATGCGAACCTTCCACACCGGCGGCGTCGCGGGCGGCGATATCACCCAGGGTCTTCCGCGAGTCGAGGAACTGTTTGAGGCGCGCCGTCCCAAGAAGATGGCGACCCTCGCCGAGATCGGCGGTAAGGTCCGCTTCGAAGAGGCGACCAAGGGCAGCCTGCTCAACATCATCGTCACCGCGGACGACGGCGACAACCGCATCTACTCGGTGCCGCACACCGGCCTGCGCGTGAACGACGGCGACGTCATCGCCAAGGGCACGCAGCTGCAGGACGGCGCGCTGTCCCCGCACGATATCCTGCGTATCCGCGGCACGTCCGCCGTTCATGACTACCTCATTCAGGAAGTTTTGAAGGTTTACCGTCAGCAGGGCGTTGACATCAATGATAAGCATATCGAGGTCATCGTCCGCCAGATGATGCGCAAGGTGCGCGTCGAGGAGTCCGGCGATACGAACCTGCTCTCCGGCTCCATGGTCGATCTGCTTGAGTATGAGGATGCCAACGAGGAGATCCGCGCGCGCAATGCCGCGGGCGAGGTCAACGCCGAGACCGGCGAGCCGCTGCAGGAAGCCATTGCCACGCAGCTGCTCATGGGTATCACGAAGGCCTCTCTTGCGACCGACAGCTGGATGTCCGCCGCGTCCTTCCAGGAGACCACAAAGGTCCTGACTGAAGCCGCCATCAAGGGTAAGGTCGACCACCTTGTTGGTCTGAAGGAGAACGTCATCATCGGTAAGCTCATCCCCGCCGGCGCAGGCCTGAACGCCTACCGTGACTTTGCCGAGGAGATCGTTCCCGAGCCTGAGAAGCCCGAGGAAGAGCCGCACGAGCCGCGCATCATCACGAATGCCGTCGAAGTGTGAGTTAAGACCTCACGTATTGAATAGGTAAAAAGAGACGCGGAAAATTCCGCGTCTCTTTTTTGCCATTTTGGCGGAAAAAGGGAGAGTTTGACAGCCTCTTTTCAAAAGTTTGACGCGCCGGCGCGGAACGCACAAAAAAATTCGGGAAAAGCCCGTCGTTTCAGCGATTATTTTGTGTAGACAGCCATAAAAAACGCTTGACGGCTTGTGTGCCTCATGGTATAATTTCAACTTGCGTGGGTATGTCCCACGGAATTTGTCATACCGTCAGGAGGGACCTGCCGTGACGCCGGATCTGTCCACTTGCCGCAAGGTAGCGGGCATCAAGCAGACGATGCGTGCACTGCGGGAACACCGCGCGGAAAAGCTGTATATCGCCTGCGATGCAGACCCAGCCGTGCTTGCGCCGATCGAAGCGCTCGCACGCGAAGAGAACATCGAGATCGACGATCGCGCCACGATGGCGCAGCTTGGCCACAGCGCGGGCATCGCCGTTGGTGCGGCGGTGATCGCCGTTCTGAGAAATTAAGGTTTTTTCGGGATATTTTACCGATATCCTGTAAAAAATATATATCACATCATTTCAGGAAAGGAGAAACAAGAATGCCTACTTTTAACCAGTTGGTTCGCAAGGGCAGACAGCAGTCGACTTACAAGTCCAACTCCCCGGCTCTGCAGTATGGTCTTAACACGCTGAAGAACAAGGAGACCGACCTCGCCTCTCCCCAGAAGCGTGGCGTTTGCACCGCAGTTCGTACTGCGACCCCGAAGAAGCCGAACTCCGCTCTTCGTAAGATCGCCCGTGTCCGCCTCACCAATGGCTATGAGGTCACCGCTTACATCCCCGGCGTCGGTCATTCCCTGCAGGAGCACTCTGTGGTCATGATCCGCGGCGGCCGTGTGAAGGACCTCCCTGGTGTGCGTTACCACATCATCCGCGGCACTCTGGACGCTCAGGGCGTGCAGGGCCGTATGCAGTCCCGTTCCAAGTACGGCGCCAAGCGCCCGAAGCAGAAGTAAGGCTGCGACCTTGAAATGAGCTTTGCCGAAAAGGTTTGATATATATTTTTGTGTCATTCACCTCTTTGGCAGGCCGGAACACGATGGGGGAGAGCCCCATTCGCGAGTACCTATGATTTCTAAATTATAAGAAGGAGGGAAGCAAAGTGCCCAGAAGAGGTAATGTTCCCAAGAGAGAAGTTCTGCCCGATCCTATGTACAACAGCGTCCTGGTGACCAAGCTCGTCAACAGCGTGATGCTCGACGGCAAGAAGGGCGTCGCCCAGAAGGTCGTCTACAGCGCGTTCGACATGATCAAGGACAAGACCGGCAACGAGCCTCTCGATGTTTTCAACCAGGCCATGGAGAATATCATGCCCAGCCTGGAGACCAAGTCCCGCCGCGTCGGCGGTGCCACCTATCAGGTGCCGATGGAGGTCCGTCCCGCCCGTCGTCAGACCCTCGGTCTGCGTTGGCTGACGGCCTATGCCCGTGCCCGTGGTGAGCGCACCATGGCCGAGCGCCTGGCTGGCGAGATCATGGATGCTGCCAACAACAGCGGCAGCGCCGTGAAGAAACGCGAAGATACCCACAAGATGGCCGAATCCAACAAGGCATTCGCCCACTTCCGCTGGTAACGGAGGAACGAGAGAATTATGGCAAGAAAAGTCTCTCTGGAAAACACCAGAAATATCGGCATCATGGCCCATATCGACGCTGGCAAGACCACGACTACCGAGCGTATTCTGTACTACACCGGCGTCAACTACAAGATCGGCGAGACCCACGACGGTACCGCCACGATGGACTGGATGGCTCAGGAACAGGAGCGTGGTATCACCATCACCTCCGCTGCCACCACCTGCTACTGGAAGGGCTCCAAGGATCAGTTCCCCCAGACCCGTATCAACATCATTGATACCCCGGGCCACGTTGACTTCACTGTAGAAGTTGAACGTTCTCTGCGTGTCCTTGACGGCTCTGTTGCAGTTTTCTGTGCCAAAGGCGGCGTTGAACCTCAGTCTGAAACCGTATGGCGCCAGGCTGATAAATACAGCGTACCTCGTATGGCTTATGTAAACAAAATGGATATTACAGGCGCGAACTTCTACAACGTAGTTCAAATGATGAAAGACCGCCTTGGTGCTAATGCAGTACCTATCCAGCTTCCTATCGGCTATGAAGATACTTTCGAAGGCATGGTTGACCTTATTAAAATGAAAGCTATCGTTTATGGCGATAAACTCGGCAAAGACGAAGAATTCGTTGAAATTCCGGAAGATATGAAGGAAAAAGCCGAAGAATACCGTCAGGCTCTTATCGAAGCAGTTGCCGAAAGCGATGACGACCTGATGATGAAATATCTCGAAGGCGAAGAACTCACCGAAGAAGAAATCATGACAGGCATCCGCAAACAAACCATTGCCTGCAAAATGACTCCGGTTTGCTGTGGTTCTTCTTATAAAAACAAAGGCGTTCAGCCTTTGCTTGATGCAATTGTTGCATTCATGCCGGCTCCTACCGACATTCCTCACATCAAAGGCGTTAACCCGGAAACCGGTGAAGAAGATGAACGCCCGTCCAGTGATGAAGAACCGTTTGCAGCTCTCGCATTCAAAATCATGACTGACCCGTATGTAGGTAAACTCGCATTCTTCCGCGTATATTCCGGTACTCTTGAATCCGGTTCCTATGTATATAACTCCACTAAGGGCAAACGCGAACGTATCGGCCGTATCCTGCAAATGCATGCTAACCACCGTCAGGAAATCGAAAAGGTTTACGCAGGTGATATCGCAGCAGCAGTTGGATTCAAGTTCACCACTACCTTGCGGATCAGGGCAATTTTTCTGCTCCGGAAGGTATGGCAGCCTTCACTGTGAAGGAGGTGGCCCGTAAGGAGCTTGCGCGCCTTGTGGCGGAGGAAAAGGAAAATCGGACGATCCCGTTTTCGGCAGAAGAATACTGTGAGGAGTACGGCGAGGATTTCTGGGAGGCTTACCGGGACGGCTATGCCGCCGGATGGTTTACCCGCTATGAGATCATCGAAAGTCCGCTGTACGCAGAAAATATCGAAGAAAAAGGAGGTGCAGCTGATGATGCTGCGAAAACCGACCTGCGCTGATTGCCCACATAATCTCCAATACATGGAAAGCTTGCCGATCAAGAAAAAAGGCGTCACCATGCACTTGGGGGAGCGTTTCTGTGTTGCGGGAAAGCGCGCGAGGAAATTCAAATGCAGTGATCCCAAAACCTATGTGCCAAGCTGGTGTCCCAGGCTCAAGGCTCCCTGTGAGCTGCGGATCTATGGCTTCAAGAATCAGCGTGAATGGAGGATGCACCGCAGTATGTGCGCGTATTTGGGCGAGGATACTTCTCCATCTGCATTCCGCTATGCGGTGCGCTATGAAGGACATACCGATCTGGCGCCGTATGAGTTTTTCGAGTGCTGCAATGAAAAATCGGATGATGAGATTTTGGGTGCAGCAGTCCAGCACTACGATGTTGTGGAAATCGACGACGGTATCAAGCCTGCCTTTTTCTACAAAACGGAGCATGGCTATGAGCTTTTATTCTCGTTTGATGCCAAAACTGCCAAGAAGAATATCAGGGAGGAAATTGATTGAAGGAAACGGCAAAAAGCTGAAGTAACTGCCGATATTCCTATGATCTGCCGAGCAATCGCGGGCCGATGGCAAAAACGCAGTACTGTAGAAACAAGAACTATAATTCTGTAAACTACACCACCAAAATGTTGCTGGAGGACTGGGACCAAGGCCACTGCCGCTTTTGGGCGCCCATACCAGAGGAAGGAAACGACAATGAAAAATAATTACTCAATCGCTCAGCGCAACGCCATTGTGGAAGCGAATCTTTGGTGCATCGACAGTGTGATCCGTCAGAATCGCCCGCTCATGAGAGCGGCTCAGCTGGAATATGACGATGTGTACCAGCAGCTTGCACTCCGGCTCATCCGGGCCGTGGCCGGTTTTGATCCCCAGAAGGGTGCACTTCAGCAGCATATCTTCGCACAGCTCAAATATGAACTGCTCAACTGCACGTCCTCTTCCCGCCT
>OGLB01001255.1_pt1 | contig 11228 bp, 12 predicted proteins | sample 1572551 | NCBI WGS metagenome assembly OGLB01 (sample SAMEA2582003, study PRJEB24529) | metagenome | biome: Human gut stool | place: China | collected 2011
CCGAAAGGCAAATATCTCGTCTTTTGTTCTTAGAGGAGGGAGCGAGGTTATGTTTCGGGAAGCCCAAAACTCCTCGCTCCACCATGAGGGTGGAGAATTTTTGCTCCCGATGGTCGCAGAAAATGAGTATACCAACTGCAATTACTGCCATTATATGCTAAACTTTGTTATATATCTATATAATTGTGTTAATAATATTCTTTTTCTTTGGCAGTTAAAGAAAAGCATCCTATCTTTATAAGCAAAACAATTAATTTAAATTGAAACAAAATTAAATAGTCATGCGTATGAAAAAGTTGATTTTTATGTTTCTTGCTATTCTTCTTTGTGGAATAGTTCAAGCTCAGAATGCAGAAGTAACCTTGAACAACGGCACCTTTGTGAAAGGTGACATTAAGAAGTTTTCCTTTAATGTAGACAATTACCATGAGTTCAGAATCAAAAAAACTGATGGTGAGAAGGCAGACTTCGCATCTACTGATGTAAAAGAGATAAAATACTATAACAAGAAGGCTGGAGAATGGGAAAACTGGATTCCGATGGTTGCCCAGATGGGAATGAGCATGTCTTATAAAGAGAATCCGAAACTCTACAAAAATCCGGTATTCCTTCAGCCAGTTTATGAGGGGAAAAACATTTCTGCCTATATTCACTATATAAACACAGCTACCCATGTGAAATCGGGAAGTATTTACAGATTGGCTATCATGTTTTATTACAAAGCCAAGAATGAGGACTTTGCAAGAACCTATTATTTGAAGGATAATAGCATTGGAGGAATTGGTCAAAAGACTGTGCTAAAAATGTATTTTAAAGGTTATCCTCAGATAAAGGAAATACTCAAAGGTCTAAGTATGAAAGAGATTCGTAAAGACCCTACTATATTAGTCAGAAAACTTGATGAAGTTTTGGAATAACTTCCTTGATTATGATTTATGACAAAGTTTTTGTAATCAAATTTTTGTAGTGTTAAAAATATCTATCGAAACATTAAATAAACGTACATATGAAAAAGTTACTTTTTATCATCTTTTTAATGGTGTTCTCGTTTGCGACAATAGCAAACGCAAAGAAACCTAAAGAGAAAGTTTCATGGCCTAAGGCAGTGCTGACTCTTAAAGACGGTACTGTGCTCAACGGCTATTTGCAGAACGACATCCACTTCATGAAAAAAACATCTATTTCAGTGAAACACAAAATGGTAAGGATGTAAAATACAAAATCGTAGACATTAAATCCCTTGTGGTGGACAATGCTATGCAAGACGGCAAGAAGCGAACTTTCGTTCTTAATGAAGATGACCCTACATTCCCTTTTATGGCAACTGAAATTTACAAGGGTAAACATGTTACGGGCTATATGCAGCCGTTTGCTTTTGAAAGTTCCACCCACAGCAGGTCGTTTACTGGTATATGGACAAATAATACCGTTTACTTGGGCTGTAGGGGATATCACTATATGGTTGATAGCGGCAAGCATGTTTACTATTGGATGTTATTTGAGGATAAAAAAATTAATTCCAAAAGAGAAAAATATTCTCAAAAGAAACTGTTGAAAAAGATAAAGGATAAATTCAAGGACTATCCTGCCGTCGCTGAAGAAGTGGAAAAGAGAGGACTCACTGCTGAGCAAATCCACGAGGACCCTACCATTCTTCTTGAAATCCTTGACAAGAGTCTGCAATAATCTTTTGTCTTTTCCCCCATACAAATGCTTCCGTACATTCGCAGTATGGAAGCATTTTCCAATTTATCCCTCCCCACAGGTTGGCGGTTCATTCTCTGTAGGTCTCAGATGTTCTTGTTACTAATCAGCCCCTAAAAATGAATTTCAAGTACTCATTTGACATAATAGCCTATTTTGTAGCATAAATATAGCCAAAATCATCAATATTTTGCGGATTTGACACATCCAAGGGGTGTTGAGTAGTTACGTATATGGCAGCAACTGAAAATAAAATCTAAAAAATGGATATGATTTTCATCAATCCACATAAATGTTGTACCTTTGTCACCGAAAAGAGTTGTTTGACAAGTAATGCAAACTTATGTATAATACAGAAGTTAAAACTATTACCAAGTCATTACCTCTATTGAGGTGAAACACTTGTAAATCGCTCATTTTTAGCTATTCGGCATATTTTAGCAGAATTTTTCGGAAAAAGTTATTCAAAAACTTTGTCGTTTTCAACAAATAATGTATATTTGCAGCCGATTTTATGATATGTATTCAATCTTGATTTAACATACAAACAATAAACTGATTATGATAAAGCTACACAAGCTATTTGTTCTCTTTGCAGCCGTTGCTGCATTTACAGCATGTTCAAACTCAGAAGAAACCAATGGTACTGACGACTCTTTGCTGGCTAATGCGCCTCAAACCGAGGTGTATATGGGCGTTGATGTCCTGAATAACTATCAGAAGGTGAACGCTGTAACACGTGCTGCCAATCCTCTGTCTCCAACCGCCAACGTCAATTATTTCAATGTAAAGGTCGACCCACGCCTTGGTTTTAATGTCGCTCCAAACAAGTACGTTGGAGTTATGAACAACGGCAAGGTGTACACCGACTGCCCATACATTACTATAAATAAGGACAAGAACTTCGACTATCTTCTCAGTACAAATGGTTCGGGCTTGCGCACCCTTATTGCGGCAGGCGATACAACCACTGCCACCATTGTAAAGAAACTTACAAAATGGTGTGGCCGCACCAATCCGGTGTCGCCTACCGTGGTGGAAAAGAACATCCGTGTGATATGGTATCTCGCCAAGAGCATGGAGAACGGCTGGCATGTTGACGGCTTGCTCACCGACAAGGATGACATCAAGGCAGCATGTGATGCGTGCAAGGACGAGGGCTTCCAAGAGATAACCTTCGGCGAGAACGAAGGTAAGACGCAACTCACCTATCAGCAGCTTGCCGATTATTATCCAGCCATCTACAATATCAAACCTATCGATCCGACCCTCTTGGTTGACATCCATCAGCAGAAGCACTCTTCATGGGGTGAGATAAAGACATCCCTGCATATCAAGGAGGCTAAGGACGTGAAGGTGTTCCTCCCCGTGAGCATCGGCTATACAGTGGAGGGTGTCGAGTCGGCAGCTCTTGTGCGCTACTTTGAGAAGTATTTTGAGGTGCAGGATTACGATGCGGCTATCGGTGCCAATGTCAAGCTCACCGTTGAGCGTCAGCCTGCAGGCATCACAATCAATGTCACCGGCGTGACAAAGGAACTGCTCAAGGCCCTCGAACGCCGCTACAACGACGGACTCACCATAGAGATACACTCCTACTACAAACTCTCCGACAAGAATGGCGAGAGCGACTACATCGCCCCCGTATGGAGTGCCCTCAAAAACTCTACCGTCACCTACGACGGCGACGTGAAGTATCGCATCACATCGGCTTTCAATAGCGAGAGCGTTGGGAATTAATAGTGCGGTTTTGAACCCCATTATACATATTTAGTATGAAGGGTGTGTCAGAAATCAATTGATTTGGGCTTGCAGCTCATCTTGTTTGACTTCTGCCACACCCTTTTTTCGTCACCGATTGCGTCCGCCGTCCGACCGGATTGCGTCCGCCGTCCGATCAGGTTGCGTCCGCCGTCCGATCAGGTTGCGTCCGCCGTCCAATCAGATTGCGTCCGCCGTCCAATCAGGTTACGTCCGCCGTCCGATGCATACTTCTACGACTCTGGATGTTTAAAAAAGAACAAAATCTCATTGCATTTTGTAGTTTTACTTTTAATTCCTCTTTATTTTATTCGCCAAACTCAGAATTTCTTTATAATTTTGCAAGAAATTATAACTATACATATTTATAATAATGGCAGAATTATCAAATCGACTCAATCGTCTCGCTCCGTCACAGACACTTGCAATGTCGCAGAAGAGCGGCGAGATGAAGGCACAGGGCATAGACGTAATCAACATGAGTGTTGGTGAGCCCGACTTCAACACACCCGACCACATTAAAGAGGCTGCAAAGAAGGCTGTCGACGAAAACTTCTCACGCTATTCGCCAGTTCCTGGATACATGGATCTGCGTAAGGCTATCGTGGCAAAACTGAAGAACGAAAACAATCTCGACTATACAACAAGCGAGATACTCGTATCGAGCGGAGCCAAGCAGAGCGTCTGCAACACAGTGATGGCACTCGTCAACGACGGAGAAGAAGTGATAATTCCGGCTCCTTACTGGGTGAGCTATCCGCAGATGGTGAAGCTGGCAGGTGGTACGCCGGTCATTGTGAACGCAGGTTTCGAGCAGAACTTCAAGATGACTCCCGAGCAACTTGAGGCAGCTATCACACCGAAGACACGTATGCTCATACTCTGCTCGCCAAGCAACCCAACCGGCAGCGTATATACAAAGGACGAGCTTGAAGCACTGGCAGAGGTCATCAAGCGTCACGACGACCTGTTCGTACTCGCCGACGAGATATACGAACATATCAACTACGTAGGCAAGCACGAGAGTATCGCTCAGTTCCCCGGCATGAAGGAGCGCACAATCATCGTCAACGGCGTGTCGAAAGCATACGCCATGACAGGCTGGCGCATCGGCTTCATCGCAGCACCCGAGTGGATTGTCAAAGGCTGCAACAAGCTGCAGGGACAATATACAAGCGGTCCGTGCTCGGTAAGCCAGAAGGCAGCAGAAGCAGCATACACCACATCGCAGGAGTGCGTTGAGACAATGCGTAAAGCCTTTGAACGCCGCCGCGACCTCATCGTGAAGTTGGCAAAGGAGATACCCGGACTCGAGGTGAACTGCCCTCAGGGTGCATTTTATCTCTTCCCTAAGTGCTCAGGCTTCTACGGCAAGAGCTACGAAGGCAAGACCATCAACAATTCGACCGACCTTGCCATGTTCCTGCTCGAAGAAGGACACGTGGCAACTGTCGGCGGTGACGCCTTCGGCGACCCCGAATGTTTCCGCATGAGTTACGCCACCAGTGACGATAATATTCGCGAAGCAATGCGCCGTATTAAAGAGACACTGGCAAAACTCAAATAAAAAAATGTTAAAGCTATGACAATAGGGTGATTATTTGCCATTATTTGCTAACTTTGCCATGCTGATATAGCATCGAGTGTGGATATAGGCAAGAAACCACTAATACTATTTGAAATAGTGCTAACATAAAAATGAATTTTTTTATTAACCATTTAATAACTTATTAAACTTTACAAAAAATTATGGCAACTACACAAGCTAAAGCGAATCCGAAGAAGTCTTCAGGATTCCAGGGTGTTAAAAATGCGTTCTTTATCATCCTTGTATGTTTTGTACTCGCAGTGCTTTTCTTCAAGTACATCCTTGGTGCTCCTGAGCACTTCGTAAACGGTGATCCGACACAGCCGGTTAAGGACGGTAACCTCATGGGTACAGTCTACAAAGGTGGTGTTGTCGTTCCTGTGATCATCACTCTTCTCTTCTCTGTAATCGCTCTCTCTATCGAGCGCTTCTTCGCTCTCCGTACAGCTTTCGGTAAGAGCTCACTCGGTAAGTTCGTTGTTTCTGTAAAGAAGGCTATCACAGCAGGTGATATGGCTAAGGCACAGGAGCTTTGCGACAAGCAGCAGGGTAGCGTAGCTAACGTTGTTGGCGCTTCTATCGCAGCTTACAAGGAGATGGAGGCAACTACAAACCTCAAGCGTGCTGCTAAGGTTTCTAAGATCCAGCAGGCTCACGAGGAGGCTACACAGCTCGAGATGCCTACACTTCAGATGAACATGCCTATCATCGCAACTATCGTTACACTCGGTACTCTTACCGCTCTTTTCGGTACTGTGGTTGGTATGATCCGTTCATTTGCTGCTCTTGCTTCAGGTGGTGGTGGTGACTCACTCCAGCTTTCTGAAGGTATCTCTGAGGCCCTCGTTAATACCGCATCTGGTATTTTGACATCATGGGTAGCCGTAGTCTCATATAACTACTATTCAAACAAGATTGATAAGCTGACATACGCTCTTGACGAAGTAGGTTACACTATTGCTAAGACATACGAAGCAAACCACGCAGACGAGGCTTAATTTTACTAACCCTTTAAAACATTTATCATTATGGGTAAAGTAAAAGTTAAGAAAGCGGATGTTTGGATAGATATGACTCCTATGTCCGACGTGATGGTCCTCTTGCTCACCTTCTTCATGTTGACATCAACATTCGTGAAGAACGAAGCAGTGAAGGTCATTACTCCGGGCTCGGTATCTGAAGTAAAGGTGCCGGAGACAAATGTCTTGACAATCCTCTGCGATAAGGACGGCCGTATCTTCGTTGGAATGGATAATCCAAAGAGAATGGGCGAACTCGTTCAGGGCATGGCAGACCAGTATGGCGTGCAGCTCACTAAGGGACAGATGGAAACTGCCCGCAGTGCGGCCTCTATCGGCGTCGAGATGCAAGACCTTGCATCTGCACTGAACTTGGAGGAAAAATTGAATGAATACCAGGCTACAAAGGGTATCCCTACTGATAGCGTGGACGGTAAGATGAGCCAGTTCCAGGATTGGGTGAAGATGGCTCGCGATAACAACGGCTCGGAAATGAAGCTCGCCATCAAGGCGGACGCAGGCACTCCGTACAAGACCATCAAGAAGATGATGTCGGAGCTCCAGGACATGAGCGAGAACCGCTACTATCTCATTACCGCGCTTAAATCTAATTCGGAGGACTAAGACATGGCAAAGAAAAAAGCAAGCAGACAGAAAAAGATGCAGACCCGCGTGGACTTCACGCCGATGGTGGACATGATGATGCTTCTTATCACGTTCTTCATGCTCTGTACATCTTTGGCTAAGCCTCAGACTATGAACTTAACCATGCCTTCGAACGACGAGAATATCTCTGATAAGGATCGTAACGCTGCTAAGGCATCACAGACTGTCACTATCTACGTGTGTGGTAACGATAAGATCTACCACGTTGACGGTCTGCCTAAGTATGATGACCCGACCTGTCTGAAGGAGACAACATGGGGTCAGAAGGGTATCCGCTCGGTGCTCTTCAACCACATCACCGAAGACGGCTCGCAGCCTGTTAAGGACATTATGATGGCTAAGGACGCTCTTGACAAGAAGAAGCTCGCTAACCCTGCTGCTTATCCAGAGGCAGTGTATGACGCTGAGCTGACTAAGATTAAGAAGGGTGAGCTCGAGACTGGCAAGGTGCCGACAATGACCATCATCATCAAGTGTACTGACGAGGCTTCATACAAGAACATGGTTGATGCTTTGGACGAAATGACTATCTGCAGTATTGGTACTTATGTCATTGACAAGATCAACGAGCAGGATGCTAAGCTTCTGAGCTCAAGAGGTGTCAAGTAAATGACTAATAATTAAAGAAAGGACGAAGAAATGTCAAAAATAGATTTGATATCCAATGAATGGACTGACCTCGTGTTTGAGGGCAGAAACCAGGCATATGGAGCCTATAAGTTGCGCAAAGGCACTGCCAAGCGTAACGTTTGGGCTTTGTTAATCGTAGGCCTTGCTGCAGCACTTCTCTATCTCGGACTTCAGCTTCAGAAAATGGCTGAGGCTAATAAGAAAGTTGAGAACACTCAAGCAGTGGAGCTCGCAAAACTTCAGACTGAAAAGAAGAAAGAGGCTAAGGTTGAGAAGAAAGAAGTAATCAGACAAGAGCCTGAAAAGGTCGTAGAGCAGGTTAAGTCTTCTGTTAAGTTCACCGCTCCTGTCATCAAGAAGGACGAAGAGGTTAAGGAAGAGGACGAGATTAAGCTCGACGAGGTACAGAAGAGCGACAAGGCTGTCGGTGCCTTCACAGTAGAGGGTAACGACGAGGTCGGTGGCGCTGTACTCAAGGCCAAGGAAGACATCGCAGCTCCGGAGCCTCCGAAGCATGTTGAGGAAACCAAGGTCTTCACAGTCGTAGAGCAGATGCCTATGTTCCCTGGTGGCGACGCTGCACTTATGAGCTACCTCGCTAACAACATCCACTATCCGACAGTAGCTGCCGAGAACGGCGTACAGGGTCGTGTTGTTGTAGGCTTCGTTGTTGAACGCGATGGTTCTATCACCGATGTACGCATATTGCGTGGTGTTGACCCGTCACTCGACCGTGAGGCTATGCGCGTGGTTAAGAGCATGCCACGCTGGACTCCTGGTAAGCAGAATGGTTCAGCTGTGCGTGTTAAGTATCAGGTGCCGGTAGCATTCCGTCTCCAGTAATCTTGACGCATACGAACATCTTACATGCTTAGACAGTAAGATTAGCAATAACAACCATCCACGTAGCTTCGGCTTTATGCCGGAACTCATGGATGGTTGTAGCTTAAATAAACATTTGTTTGTCGAACATTAGCACCTTGAATAAGCATTCCGACGCAATCGACAATATACTTGAATCGTATTCCGATGCAATCGGCAACCAATATACCCCTAACCACCTTTGCGGCACACGTAGCCAGACACACCCCACGACCCACATGTGGTCCACTTAAAGTGAATGTTATTCTATACATTATATATAATTATTGTGTTAAACTATTTGTTTAGATACAACTATGAAAACGAATTTTAAGAGCATCTCCATACTCGCACTGCTTGCAATGACGCTCGTAATGATGTCTTGCGGTGGCGAAAAGAAACGTAAGGACGGCAGAACCGATACCACTACGCAAGGTGAGATAAGCTTCGCGTGTGACGAGAGCTTCAGTCCGATAATCGACGAACTCGTAGAAGTCTATCACATGCAATGCCCGAACACCAAGCTCAAGCCTATCTATACCAACGAGATTGACGGCATCAACATGCTCCTTCAGCAGAAGACATGGCTCACGATCACCGCACGCAATTTCACTCCGAAGGAGTACACATACGTGAAGGACGGCTTGAATATGCTGCCCGAAGCAGTGCGTCTCGCCTACGACGGCATGGCACTCATCTGTAACAATCAGAACCTCGACTCATGTATCACTGTCAACGATATCAAGGCGATACTCTTAGGCAAGAAGACCAAGTGGAGCGAAGTGAACCCAGGCTCAAAACTCGGCGAGATTTGGGTGTGCTTCGACAATCGTAAGTCGAGTGCCGTGAACTACTGTTGCGACTCAATCCTCGGCGGAAAGCCAATCGACAGTCCGAACGTGTTCGCAGCAAAGGACAGTAAGGACGTTATCGACTACGTAGCATCCACCCCGAATGCCATCGGCGTTATCGGTAGCAACTGGCTCAACGACAAGCGCGACTCAACCAATACCACATGGAACAAGGCAATACGCGTAATGTCGGTATCGAAACTCGATAAAGCCACACCGTACAACTCGTGGAAGCCGTACCAGGCATGGCTCCTCAACGGACGCTATCCGTTCGTGCGCACAATATGGGCGTTGCTCAACGACCCGAAGCGCGGACTGCCTTGGGGCTTTGCCCACTTCATCGAGTCGCCGAAGGGTCAGCTCATCCTCTTTAAGGCAGGTCTGCTCCCCACACGTGGCGAGATAACCATACGCGACGTACAGGTACACAACCAATAGTTGTGCTGTGCTAATTAACGTAAACGTATGCTAATACGTACCCCACGCTTTAAACCAAGAGCGGTAGTCGTACGTCAATGAAATAAACAGAATATTAACATTCAAATTATACAGAACTATGAAAACAATGAAATACCTCGTAGCTGGACTGCTCCTCGCAGGCTTGTCAGTACCAGCAATGGCGCAGACATCACAGGCTGATATCGACGCCATCACAAAAGTGATTGTAGATGCTAAGGGCGACGCTATCGCTACTAAGGATCAGGTAAAGGCTTTCAAGAAGACTTACAAGAAGGACGCTACAGCTATCGCAGCTCTTGGTCGTGCTTTCCTTGAGGCTAAGAACTACCAGATGGCAGAAGAGATTGCTAACCTTGCAATCAAGGCTAACGGCAAGAGCGCTGAGGGCTACATCCTCCTCGGCGATATCGCTTCTGCACAGGACGACGGCGGTAAGGCTGCTGGCTACTATGAGCAGGGTACATACTATGAGCCGGCTAACCCGACATCATACGTAAGATATGCTACAGTGTACCAGAAGGTAGACCCAGACGGAGCTGTCGCTATGCTTGAGAAACTCCGCGCTGTGAAGCCCGACTATCCTGTAGATGCTGCTGCAGGTCGTATGTACTCACGCAATGGTCAGTTGAAGTCGGCTATGTCTCACTACGACAAGGTGGCTGACCCGACAACCATCGAGGACTATATCCTCTTCGACTATGCTCTCACAGCGTACGCTCTTGAGGAGTATGACAAGGCAGTAAGCCTAGCGCAGAAGGGTATTCAGAAGTATCCTTACTACGGTTCATTCAACCGCGTTGTGCTCTACGCTTCTGACAAGCAGAAGAACTACCCAACAGCCGTTGAGTATGGTGACAAGCTTTTCGCTGCTACCGACACTGTTAAGTACACAGCAAACGACTACACCTACTACGCTGACGCTTTGCTGAACGTAGGTCGTATAGACGATGCTATCAAAGCTTACAAGCATATCCCAGAGGTTGCTCCTGAGAACAAGGAAGTGAACAAACTCATCTCTGATGCTTACCTCAAGGCAAAGAAGTTCGACGAGTCAGTAGCTGCTTACGAGGCATACCTCGCTGCTAAGGGTGAGGAGTGCACATACAAGGAGTACGACAACTTCGCTGACATCTATCTTGAGCAGTCAGAGGCTGCTGCCGACGAGGAGGGTAAGAAGGCTGCATTGCAGAAGGCAGCTGACATCTACGGCACTATCGCAGAGAAGTACGATTACGCTGCTGTTTACGCTCTCTTCAAACAGGCTAACGTGTTCCACGCTATCAACCCTGATCTGAAGGTTGGCTTGGCTATGCCTTACTACAAGAAGCTTGCTGAGAAGATCGAGTCGCTGCCGGAGAAGACAGCTGCCGACTTGAAGAAGCTTGGCACTGCTTATCAGTATCTTGCTGTTCATTACATACAGAACGACAAGGTAGCCGACGCAAAGCAGTGGGCTGCTAAGCTGCTTGAGGTACGTCCTGATGATGAGACTGCAAAGCAGATTATGGAACTGAAGTAATGCTTATTAACTTTTACAAATATAAAAAGGTGAACCAACGGTTCACCTTTTTTCATTTCGATGGCTACCAATGCAAATATTCTGCGCCGGAAGGTGGCACGTAAAAGTTAAAGCAGTTTTAGCTCTGACATCTATTCTAACAAAAGAAGCGCACCTTTAACGTTCATTCG
>OGLB01001266.1_pt1 | contig 11145 bp, 9 predicted proteins | sample 1572551 | NCBI WGS metagenome assembly OGLB01 (sample SAMEA2582003, study PRJEB24529) | metagenome | biome: Human gut stool | place: China | collected 2011
TGTCATTTTTTAATCTGTAATCAGAGCACATCTTTTGAAATACACAACCCCATAAATAATTGAAAAAATTTTCCAATTATATATTGTAATTATTCTTATTAGTTTTACTAATATAATATATCTCTTATAGAAATAATACTTATAATTTATTTAACAGATTATATTGACATCAGACATTCATCGTCCTACACTATCCATGCAAATAAATATCAGGATTTACATGATAAGCTGTCAAATCACAAAGGAGAACAAGAATGCTTAAACAGATAAAAAATTTTCTGATAATGACTCTCAGTATCACCATTATGGCAATCGGGGTATACTATTTCAAGTTCCCAAACAACTTTACCTTCGGTGGCGTAACCGGTGCCGCAGTTGTTTTTGCGAAGATAACGCCGCTCTCGGCAAGTATGTTTTCTACTATTGTGAACATGCTCCTGCTTGTAGTGGGTTTTTTCTTCCTTGGCAAAGGCTTTGCGATTAAGACCACCTATGCCACAGTTCTTTTATCAGTTGAGCTTCTGGCACTTGAAAAACTGGACCCGCTCACTCATCCGCTCTCTAACGAGCCAATGCTTGAGCTGATTTTTGCCATCGCTCTTCCTGCAATCGCATCTGCACTGCTTTTCTATGTGGGTGCTTCAAGTGGCGGAACCGATGTCATCGCCATGATTGTAAAAAAATATGCACATGTAGAAAATATCGGCATGGCTTTATTTCTCACCGACCTCGTCATGATTATAATTGCATGCTTTGTGTTTGACATAAAGACGGCTCTGTATTCATTTGTCGGACTTGTTGTGAAATCATTTATGATTGATGCCATCATCGAAAACATCATGCTCAGGAAATCCATAATGCTTATCTGCGATGACAAGGATGTGATATGCGATTACATTACCAACACACTGGAGAAGAGTGCCACATATGTGGAGGCACGAGGTGCTTACACCGGTGAGAGAAACTATATCGTTTTCAGCACTCTCACAAAGAAGCAGGCCATAGAGCTTAGAAGCTTCATACATCAGAATAAGCTGCACGCTTTTATGTCTGTGATGAGCACCAGTGAAGTATTTGGTAAGGGATTTTCTTCTCTGTAAATTTTATTGTAGCATCATGCAATAGTCCAGTCTTCAAGCTTTAATCCATCAACACGACAAAATTCTCTTGTATTATTTGTCACAAGAATAAGGTCTTTGGACAAAGCATGAGCTGCAATCAAAGTATCCATTGGTCCGATTGGTGTTCCCATAGTTTCAAGTCCAGCACGCACCAGACCATACTTTTCCGCTGCAATACCATCAAATTGTAAAATTGTAATTGATGATAAAAACAGAGAGAGCGCAAGATAATTTTTTTCGCGATACGTGCTTTTCTCCACACCGTGCATTAATTCGCCGTAGCTAATTGCTGATATACATAATTCATCTGATTTGTGTGATAAAATATGCTTTATTACTTCCTTAGGTTTATTTTTTATTGCATATATGCAAATATTCGTATCCAACATGTATTTCATAAAAACCCCTTTTCATTAAAAACTTTCTCGTACCTGTACTTCTGGCTGCATGCGTCCTTCTTTCATGAAATCATCTGTAAACATATCCAGACTACTAAGCAGTCCTGCCCACTCATTATCTTTAGGTATTAGAAAAACCACATCTCCGACTTTATTTATCATAACCTCGTCTCCATCAAAACGACATTCCTTAGGTAATCTAACTGCCTGGCTTCGCCCATTCTCAAATAGCTTAGCTGTTAACATAATAGAACACCTCCTTTTGCATTTAGTATATATCACGGTATATATCATGTCAACCAGTTTTTAATATGGCATTTATCTTTTATCACAAAACAGCCGTAACCGCGATTTTCTTTTTCAATCGCAGCTACGGCTGTTATATACATGTATTAATTATCTACATGAACTAATTTATTTCAAAAACTAGTGCTTCGGAATAAGCTTCTCTGTACCACCCATGTATGGCTGAAGTGCCTTAGGAATATTTACAGAGCCATCTGCATTCAGGTTGTTCTCAAGGAATGCGATGAGCATACGTGGCGGAGCAACAACTGTGTTGTTAAGAGTATGTGCAAAGTATTTCTTGCCATCCTCGCCCTTCACACGAATCTTAAGACGTCTTGCCTGTGCATCGCCTAAGTTAGAGCAGCTTCCAACCTCGAAATATTTTTTCTGACGCGGGGACCATGCCTCTACATCAACGGATTTTACTTTCAGGTCTCCGGAGCAGCACTCCAGCTGACGGACGGGGATCTCCATAGAGCGGAACAGTTCAACAGAGTTCTTCCACAGCTTGTCGTACCAGGTCATGCTGTCCTCGGGTTTGCAGACAACGATCATCTCCTGCTTCTCAAACTGGTGGATACGGTAAACACCTCTCTCCTCAATGCCGTGTGCACCCTTTTCCTTACGGAAGCAAGGTGAGTAGCTTGTGAGTGTGTATGGAAGCTTTGACTCATCGTTTATTGTATCGATGAACTTACCGATCATTGAGTGCTCTGAAGTTCCGATGAGATACAGATCCTCACCCTCAATCTTATACATCATGGCATCCATCTCAGCAAAGCTCATAACACCTGTGACAACGTTGCTTCTGATCATGAAAGGTGGAATACAATATGTGAATCCTCTGTCTATCATGAAATCTCTTGCGTATGAGATAATAGCAGAGTGAAGTCTTGCTATGTCGCCCATGAGATAGTAGAAGCCGTTTCCTGCAACTTTTCTTGCTGAATCGAGGTCAATTCCTCCAAGTGCCTCCATGATATCTGCATGATAAGGAATCTCAAAGTCAGGAACAACAGGCTCACCATACTTCTGAACCTCTACATTCTCTGAGTCATCCTTTCCTATAGGAACTGATGGATCAATGATGTTAGGAATTATCATCATGATCTTCTTAACCTTCTCCTTGAGCTCAGGCTCTAAAGCTTCAAGCTCCTTGAGTCTTGCTGATGTCTCAGCAACCTGCTTCTTAACTTCCTCAGCCTCTTCCTTCTTTCCCTGAGCCATAAGAGCACCGATCTGCTTTGCTATTGCATTCTTGTTTGCTCTGAGTGTATCAGCTTCCTGCTGAGCAGCACGAGCCTGTTTGTCAAGCTCTATTACTTCATCGACAAGTGGAAGTTTGTCATTCTGGAATTTATTCTTTATATTCTGTTTTACTATGTCTGGGTTTTCTCTTAAGAATTTAATATCAATCATGATATCCTCCTATTAAATATATAAATTTATTTGAAAATATATTATAATAATGTAGCTACATAATATATTTCCATGTTTTTGTTTCTTTTTTTTTCCTTGTTTATTTTATAAATCTTGTTCTTATCGTTTTAGCGATTTTACGTTTTATACGCTTTTTTGTTTTATACGCTTTTGTATTTTATATACTTTTGTGCTTTATACGCTTTTCTATTTTATGCGTTTCATACACATTTGTACGTTGCATGTTTTGTATAATATTTTTTTGAAATATGGTTATTTTAGTTTGTTTTCAGCTATTTCATCCTCGAGGGTTTTAGCTCGTTCAATAGCCTCTTTTTCCTCTTCTGACAGTGCAACATATGCTTCACCACCTATGATCTCTTTTGCATAGTTAAAACAGCCTTCTCTGGTATGCATACAGTTGAGTACGACACCATTGTTCTCTGTATCCAGAAGAGCAAGTGCAAAACTTAGATTACCCCCCATTCCTTCAAATGCATTATACTTTACAAGACCAATTTTACTGACACATGCTGAAAGATGACTCTGTATTTCCTTATGTTCCTTTGTGAGTCGCTTGGAATTGTTTTTTACAGCATCCATCTCAGCGAATCTTTTCATGATAATATCTTCAAGATCACCTGCCTGAGTTCCGCTCAACAGCCTTTTTATCTGTTTGTTTCTATTTTTAATATTGCCCATCAATATGAATAATAGTACAAACAAGGCTATTATGAGAACCAGCATACCAATTAGTATGTAGGCAGGATCAATACCTATTTTTTGTAATATGGAACTTTCCATTATAATATTGTCCTTCCTTGATTGTGCATATGTATGATGCAGATGGTTACTACATCATTTCTTTATTGATTGAGTAAAGCATCTCTGTTATTCGGTCAAGCTCGTCCTGAGAATAGTAGTTTATCTCAATTTTGCCTTTGTCGTTATTAGATGCCTTGATAGCTATCTTTGCACCTAAAATTGACTTTAATTTGTTCTCTATATCAGAATAGAAGACGGATAAATCCTTTTGAGGCTTCTGTTTTTCCTCTTTTTCCGGCTTTTTCTCCAGAATTGCCTTTACATATGCCTCTGTTTCTCTAACACTGAGCTTCTGATCGTATACAATTGCAGCCGTTTCGTACTGTAATTTAGGATCTTCTATAGGAATAAGTGCTCTGGCATGTCCTGTTGATATCATATTATACATGACCATCTGTCTTACATCCTCGCAAAGCTTCAGAAGTCGGAGAGAATTGGTTATGGTTGATCTGCTTTTTGATACTCTCTCTGCAACTTCTTCCTGCTTGAGATTATATTCCGATATAAGAGCTTCGTAAGCCTCAGCTTCTTCAATTGGATTCAGATCTTCTCTCTGAATATTTTCTATAAGAGAAATCTCCATTATTTCTTTGTCAGTATAATCACGTATAACTACAGGAACTTCCTTTATTCCTGCCATTCTGGCAGCTCTCCAACGTCTTTCACCTGCAATTATCTCATAATAATCGCCTTTTTTAGTGACAATCAGAGGCTCAAGAACACCATATTTCTTAATGGAATCAGATAATTCCTGTAATGCTTCTTCATCAAATTGCTTTCTTGGCTGTGACTTATTTGGCTCAATGAGATTGATCTTAATCTTCTGTTCAACCTCTTTTACAACTTCCTTCACAACCTCTTTGGTTACTGTTTTTACCTCTTTACTTGTGTTTTCAGAGGAGTTTTGCTGATTATTTCTACTTCGGGACGGCTTTGAAGCCTCTGAAGTGCCTAAAAGGTCGTTCAAACCTCTTCCTAAACCTTTTTTCTGTGCCATATTAGCCCTCCATTATCTATAGTAGTCATTTTCTATAACTTCATCTGCCAACATCATATAATGCTCAGCTCCGGCTGATCTTGGATCATACTCAATTATTGGCATTCCGTAACTTGGCGCTTCAGCAAGTCTGACATTTCTCGGTATAACTGTGTTGTATATGTGCTGTTTGAGGTTTTCTTTTACATTTTCAACAACCTGAACTGATAAATTGGTTCTTGAGTCAAACATTGTAAATACAACACCTTCTATAGTAAGAAGTCTGTTCAGATTTTTTCTTATCAGTTCAATAGTGTATACCAACTGTGAGAGACCATCCAGTGCGAAAAATTCACATTGAATAGGTACAAGTACCGTATTTGCTGCTGTAAGAGCATTTACAGTAAGCATTCCAAGTGCAGGAGGACAATCAATGATAACGTAATCAAATTTGTTCTTTACCTTCTTGATATGTGTCTTAAGAATGTGCTGCATATCCTCCATTCCGACAAATTCAACCTCAGCACCTGCCAGTTCTCTGTTGGCAGGAATGAGATTAAGACCAGGATATACGTTTATGAGCATACATTCTCCTATGTTGCACTCATTTCTCAACATATCATAGACTGTGTATTCAAGAGAATCCCTGTCTACACCTAATCCACTTGTCATATTACCCTGTGGATCCATATCAACGGCCAGAACTTTTTTACCCTTTGCTGCCAGACATGCGGCAAGGTTTATGGCTGTTGTTGTCTTGCCAACGCCACCTTTCTGGTTAGCAATCGCTATAATTCTGCCCATTTTGTCTCCTTTTCATTCAAAAAAAGAATGTTTCACGTGAAACATTGTTGTTTGCTTATTTAATATAGATAAAATATGATGATATTTTATGTTATAAATAGTGCTTGTCTATTATAGCACTTATAAAGTGCTAATTCTACAAAATACAGAAAAAATATGATGTTTAATAAAATGTTTCACGTGAAACATTCTATTATCTAATGAATGGATAATATCGTATACAAAGTGGCAATTAAACTGTGTAAAATCTGATAAATAGTGGGTGCATGTTTTGTATTCGTTATATGGGTAAAGTTTCACGTGAAACATTTTATAATTGAATTAATGGTTAAAAAGGTAAGTAAAGTATTGACTATGCTTGAAAGTTCTGTAAATTCTTTGAAAAAAATCAGAATAATAGACAAGAAAGTACAATTATTATATGTGGATTACTTAGATATATAAATATTATATGTAATGATGAAAATGTTTCACGTGAAACATGAATATTATCAAATAAATCAGAAAAGTAGTTCATGGAGTGGTAATTGAGTTGTATAATACTTTGTTATAATGTAAATGAATAATAAGGTAGCAAAAACGACAAACAAGATGTAAAAGATTTATAAGTGTAGAAAACAAATGTAAGCGATATCTGAAGTTTGAGTTGAAATACGTTTATCATAAAGTTTCACGTGAAACATTCAAATATATATAATATTAAAGCAAAATTAAATATACAAAGGATCTATTTATTGAAATTATTTAAATCACCATATAATTTAGTATTTAACAGCTTTAAAGATTCTGTATTCATAAAAACGCAATGTAGAATATAGAAGTATATAAAGGAATAGAACAGAAGAGATTATATAATACGTAATATGGTTAGAAATATGATTTTGTTATTTTAATAAACAATTTCTTCACAAAGAGAACTGTAAAACTTAGAAAAACAAGAGAAGAATACCTAAAAATATTCTGATATAAGAAAAAATACCTGAAGTAAAGATATTCAGAACAAAATTATCTAGGATAATAATTTCGAAACAATGATGTCTGGAAGATAGTGTTTAGAAGATAATATTCAGAACAGAAATATCATGAGTAATATTATTTAGAGAAAAGTATCAAAAACAATAATATCTATGACAATATAATTTAAAATGATTCCTGGAGATATATGAGAAAAAGAGAATGTTTCACGTGAAACATTCTCTTTTTCTTTAACCAGGTTATATGGTCATATATTAATATAGAAGAAGCACTGATTACATTGCCTCTGGAGCTTCGATTCCAAGGAGGTTAAGTGCCTCAGATATTGTATTCTTAGTGAGATATGTGATCATAACTCTTGCATTCTTGAGCTCAACATCATCTACATTGATTCTTGTTGAGTTATAGAACTTGTTAAATGCCTGAGCAACATCAACTGCATATCTTGCTACAACAGATGGCTCATACTTATCAGCAGCATCCTTGATCACAGATGGGAATCTGTTGATCTCTTTTAATAACTCTATGGCATCCTGCTCTGTAATGAGATTGTAGTTAACCGGTTTTGATGGATCGAATGACTCAGCAAGTCTTACAACGCTGCAGCATCTTGCATGTGTATACTGAACATAAGGACCTGTCTCACCGTCAAAGTTGAGAACCTTATCCCAGCTAAATGATACATCCTTGATTCTCTGGTTATATAAGTCATTGAAAAGAACAGCACCAACACCAACTTTCTTGGCTACATCCTCCTTGTTTGGAAGATTTGGGCTCTTTTCGGTGATTATCTCAAGACTCTTTGCAATGGCATCCTTCAGAATATCCTCTGCGTATATGATATTACCGCTTCTGGTAGAAAGCTTTGCTCCCTCAAGACTTACAAGACCATAAGGAATGTGAACAAGCTGATCCTTTGCCCATTCGTTTCCAAGAAGCTCAACTACCTTGAATACCTGTGCAAAATGAAGTTTCTGCTCCTGACCGGTTACATATAAGCACTTTGAGAAGTGATATGTGTCTTTTCTATAGAATATAGCAGCAAGATCTCTTGTTGCGTATATTGAGCTTCCGTCTTTCTTGGTTATGATACATGGAGCCATATCGTAATCTGAGAGATCAACGATCATTGCACCTTCGCTCTCCTTCAGAAGACCGGCAGCCTTAACCTTGTCCACAACAGCCTGGCACTTGTCTCTATAGAAACTCTCTCCAAGATAGTAGTCGAAATCCATTCCGAGGAGGTTGTATGTTCTCTTGTATTCAACAAGACTTATATCCTTGAACCACTGCCATATGCTGAGTGCTTCCTCGTCTCCATTTTCCATCTTGTTGAACCATGCTCTTGCCTCGTCAACAAGCTCTGGATTCTTGTCAGCCTCTTCATGGAACTTCACATACAGCTTCATGAGCTCTGAGATTCCATCCTTCTCAACAGCTTCCTTTGAACCCCATGCCTTGTAAGCTACGATAAGCTTACCAAACTGTGTGCCCCAATCGCCAAGGTGATTTATTCTTACAACATTGTATCCAAGCTTGGAATGAATCTTGTAAAGAGAGTTACCGATTATTGTAGTTCTGAGATGGCCAACGTGGAAATTCTTTGCAACGTTAGGAGATGAGTAGTCAATACATATGGTCTGTCCCTTGCCTATATCGGATTTGCCGAAGTTATCTGTGTTGGCTGCCTCTATCATTGTCTTTACAAATACATCTTTCTTGATATAGAAGTTCAGGTATGCACCTGCTACATCGATCTTCTCGATGAAATCTACATCTCCTATGGCTTCCTTTATATCGGCTGCAATCATATTTGGGGCTTTTCTGAGCACCTTTGCCAGTCTGAAGCAAGGAAATGCAAAATCACCCATATCAGGGCGTGGTGGAATCTCGATTGAAGCAATGATATCTGACATTTCGATTCCTTCTACGTTATTTGAGATAAGCTGTGCAATTTTTTCTTTCATGATAATGTTCCTTTTATGTTTATTTTATTCGAAATATATATGTGTTGATAAAACAACATATACACAATATAACACCTTGTTACTTTAAGATATCCAACCTGTAAATTAAGTAATATATGTCTTTCAACAGATACGTTATTATTCAAGTGGAATAGTAAATCTTACATTTGTTCCGGTTTTTGAATCTCCATCGATCTTCAGAGTTCCATTTAACAGATATATGATCTCCTTGATTCTGTGGAGACTGCTGTACCATGGACTGTTGGTATCATAATTGTTGTCTATACCCACGCCATTGTCGTTGATATATACATCTATGAGCTTACTGCTCAGATATATCTTGATTGAGACCTTGTTGGCATTTGAATGAACAAATATGTTGTCCATAATATCTTTAGTTATTGATAAAAGATATGTGGCTACAATACTTGGAATATTCATGGCATAATCAGCACAGTTGATGTCGTATGATATGCCACATTCAGGATGTTCATCCTTGTAACCCTGGAAAAGTTTCTCAAGATGATTCCATACAGGCTCTTCGCTGTCTGATTCTCCAGAGAGAGAATTGGCAAGTTCATCTACATGGTCGGCAAGTTTTGCCGTTGATGAGGTGAGCTCTTCGAGTGTGACCTTAGCTCTGTTGATATCTGATCTTATAAGCCAGGACAGTACATCCAACTTGTGTGAATTGGAGTCAAGAACATCTGTGATGTCAGATTGAATCCTGTCCGCAAGCTGTTTTTTCTCATATTGGTACAATCTGAGGATATTTTTTCCGTGATCCGCTGCTGTCAGGGAATCAGTATCTGGTCCGTCAGTTTCTGTTGTATCTTCATTATTAATAGTAGATACTTCCTCAGTCACCTCCGTCAGAAGATCATCTATATGTCTGTTGGAGGTGGATAGATCAGTTATACGCTTCTTAAGCAATGCGGTTTCTTCTTCGTCCTCTTTGATCTGAAGATGAAGAGTCTGCTGCATATCCTGAAGCTCCTTTAACTGAAGCTCTATCTGAGTAGCCTTTTCCTGCTGTGAGGTGGTGTCTACTGAGAATGGTGAAAATACATTGTGACCAGTGCTTGTCTTGAAGGAGTATACATCTAATGTCTTTATAAGCTGGTCTATCTTTGCCTTGAGTTCAAAATCTTCAGTTTTGAGTGACTGAACCTGCTCAAGCTTGCTGATATATGAATCATTGAAGAAATTCAACAGATCCTGATTGGTCTTGCGCACCAATTTGAGACTTTCTATAGAAGATGTATCCATGATGAAACTCCTTTCCATAAATTTGCTGTAATCTTCATTGTAGTATACCAAAAACTGTGTGTCAACAAATGCAAAATCAACGTTTATTTCTTTTCTCTGTATGCGACGAGTCTGTTGATAGGTGTTCCCATTGCTGAGAATTTGGTCTCATACTCGGTCATGATGTTGCCTTCGTTGTATTCTGAATTGTGAAGGTCATATGTGTAGTTCTCAAGGATCCATCCTGCCTCGGGAACCTGTTCCAGAGAGAAATCAAAGAGTCCTCTGTTATCAGTCTTAAATATAACTCTTCCCTCAGGGGCGAGGAGCTGATCATACAGACCAAGAAAATGTGTAGATGTGAGACGTCTCTTGGCATGCCTGTCCTTTGGCCATGGGTCCGAGAAATTGAGATATATTCTATCTACTTCATTTGTATCGAATACGTCAGTTATATATTCGGCATCCATTCTTATAAAGTAGAGATTCGTCATCTCAGGTTCAAGCTCTCTTTTCTCAAGGGCACGCACCAGGACACTTGAATACTTCTCTATGCCTATGTAATTGATATCAGGATTGCGTCTTGCAAGCTCCATGATAAACTGTCCCTTGCCCATGCCTATCTCAATATGTATAGGGTTATCGTTGTCAAATAACTCATGCCAATGCCCCTTCATGCCTGTTTCATTGTGCACTACATAGTCATTTGCTGCGATAGTCTCTCTTGATCCTTTTACATTTCTCAGTCTCATAGTAATCTCCATTTATTTATTGTAAAAATCTTCTTTTTATTGAAAAAGTCATACCTTATAATAATAACATAGGCGAAAATGATATTCAAACAATATATATAACTGGTAATTTTGGTATGGGATAGGAGCAGAGTAATACCGAACAAATAAAAATGAAAAAAGTTGAAAAAAACACTTGCATTATAAAAAGAACTAATGTATACTCTAATCTGTTGTGACGAACACAACATGATAAATACGGGCCGCTAGCTCATTTGGTAGAGCACCTGACTCTTAATCAGGGTGTGCGGGGTTCGAGCCCCCGGCGGCCCACTACAAGGTGGATTGACTGCAATATAATTGTGGCTGGGCCATTTTTTTGTCACTCAGTTT
>OGLB01001270.1_pt1 | contig 11130 bp, 8 predicted proteins | sample 1572551 | NCBI WGS metagenome assembly OGLB01 (sample SAMEA2582003, study PRJEB24529) | metagenome | biome: Human gut stool | place: China | collected 2011
ATGTGCTTTCTTGTTGGCACGAAGACTGGCTGCATAGTTGCCACCCACTTTATAAATACCTGTTCCATGAGGAGCGGCACGATCGAACTCACGAATGATAACGTACGGATTGGTAGAGCAACCACCTTTGAAATACGGACCTACCGGAGTGACAAATATCATAAACATATATTCGGGAGCCGGCTTCACACCCACCTGGGCACCCAAACCGATCATCAACGGACGGATATATAAAGCAGCCCCGCTTTCATAAGGGGGGACAAAACGTTCGTTCAGTTTTACGACCTTACGGATAGCTTCCTCGAACTTCTCAACGGGCAACTCGGCCATTTTGATACCGCGGCTGGAAGATTGCATGCGTTTGCCGTTCTCATCCATACGGAACACACGGATCTTGCCGTCTCTCCCTTTGAACGCCTTCAATCCTTCAAACGACTCCTGTCCATAATGCAAACATGTGGCAGCCATATGAATATTGATGATCTCGGAAGAACTAACTTCGAGCTCGCCCCATTTACCATCCCGATAGTAACACCGTACATTATAGTCTGTCTTCATATAACCGAATGACAGATCAGACCAATTAATATTTTCCATATCTTATCGTAATTAGATTATTGACAGGCAAAGGTATTAATAAAAAATGAAAAACGGCAACCGTTACTCATTTAATCCTCGCAGGAAAATAATCCCGCAAATTGTCGCAATGCGTACAGGCAAATTCGGCTACACTCTTATTGTACACCTTGCCTCAAATCTCATTGGTCCAAATCGAAACTACTGCTGCATCTAATTCGATTTTATATCCCATTTAATTCAAATTACACACAAGGGTAATATTTTTTAACAGATATAAGATTCCTACACCTCACTATCAATCAAGATTTTAACCCAAAATCGCATTTTAAAGAGAGATATTGTCTATTTTAACACTCATTTACCCCTTCAAAAACGGCAAAAATAACAAGAACGATAGATGCAAATTGCAGATTATATCGTATCTTTGTGAAGAAGCAACAAAAAGACATGATGGAAACTCAGCAACGAAACACGGAATATCGACACGTGGAAAATTCAAACAACATAAACAATCAACATATTGGGCAGACAAACATAACTGTTTTTTATGTACATTTGTCCACCCAAATAAATAAATAACATGAAAGTAATCGATCTGATCAATAGCAGCAAGAGTACTGCTTTCTCATTTGAAATACTTCCTCCGTTGAAAGGAAACAGCATACAGAAAGTATATAATGTCATAGACAAACTGATCGAGTTCGATCCTAAATACATTAATATAACATCCCATCACAGCGAATATATCTACAAGACTTTGCCAGATGGTAGCTTTCAGAAAGTCAACATCCGCAAACGTCCCGGATCGGTCGCCATCGCTTCGGCTATCCAGAATAAATATGGCATAACGGCTGTTCCTCATATTATATGCAAGGGATTTACAAAAGATGAAACGGAATATGCATTGATCGACCTGAACTTTTTAGGTGTTTATGACCTGTTGTTGCTCCGTGGAGATGTAAAAACACTAGAAGCCGGACAAAAAACGGACATATACCACGAACATGCAACCGACCTCCAGCAGCAAGTGAACGACTTCAACAAAGGGATCGCCATCGACGGATCTGTTTTCGAAGCCAATGAAACACCGTTCTCTTACGGAATGGCTTGCTATCCGGAAAAGCATGAAGAAGCCCCCAATATGGAATCGGATATTTTCTATCTGAAAGAGAAAGTAAAGAACGGGGCGGACTACTTGGTGACACAGATGTTTTTCGACAATGAAAAATATTACGCATTCGTAGACCGATGCCGGGCGGAAGGAATTACGGGCAGCATGGTTACGGGTATCACGCCGATCGTATTCAAGAACCAGCTCACCGTGCTGCCTAAGATATTCCGTTCGGACATTCCCGAACCGTTTGCAACAGAACTTCGTAAATGCAAAACGGATGATGAAGCGAAAGCCGTCGGTGTCGAATGGTGCATCCAGCAATGCAAAGACTTGATTGCACACGGCGTTCCGAGCCTACATTTCTATACGATGATGGCATCGGATAGCGTCTATAAGGTGGCAAAAGAGGTGTATTGAAAGCACGAAAACATCGTTTCATGAGCACGAAACTATATTTCCATGCCTATGAAACGATGTTTTCATGCCGAAGGAACTATATTTTCAAGCAATCGTAATCTCCCCGATCAGCGAACAATTCAGATGTTCCTTTACTTCGTCCGGCGTCATACCATGCCCGAACAGGAACATCAGCTTGGCAACCGCACATTCGGTCGTGCTGTCGTAACCGCTCACCACGCCGGCCTGCAACAATTTGCGACCGGTTTCATAGCGGTGCATTTCCACGCTCCCGGCAAGGCATTGGGTGACATTGACAATGACGATCCCCCGTTCGACCGCATCCTTCAACATCTCCAGCAACCAGTCATATCCGGGCGCATTCCCGCTACCGAATGTTTCCATCACGACGCCTTTCAAGCCGGGAATATTCAAGATGCTTTCCACAACCTGCGGAGAAATTCCAGGAAATATTTTCAAGATTGCAATATTCCGGTCCAACAAGTAATGAGGTTTCAGCGGTTTTCTGGATACCGGGTGGTAGATCTGGGGAATATCATATTTAATAGAAATACCGGCATGCGCCAGCGGAGGATAATTATAGGAACGGAACGCATTGAAATTATCCGCATTCGTCTTGCTGGTACGATTCCCGCGCAACAGGTCGTTCTCAAAGAAAATACAGACTTCAGGAACCAGCGGCATATCGTTTTCACGGGCGGCGGCAATCTCTATCGCCGTAATCAGGTTTTCCTTTCCATCCGTACGAAGCATACCGATCGGAAGCTGTGAACCGGTCAGAACCACCGGCTTACTTAGATTTTCCAGCATAAAGCTCAAAGCGGAAGCGGTAAAGGCCATCGTATCGGTCCCATGCAGAACGACAAAGCCATCGTAATCATGATAATGTTCCGCAATGACATGCACGATTTTCATCCATGAATCCGGTCCCATCTCCGATGAATCCATCGGTGGATCAAATTGAATAGACGATATTTTATATCCGAGATTTTTCAGTTCGGGGACATGCTCCTCCAAATGTTCAAAATTAAAGGCCTCCAAAGAGCCCGTCTCAGGATTTTCTATCATTCCGATAGTACCTCCCGTATATATAATCAGAATAGAAGCGTCATCTTTGCATACATTCATAATACAATCCGTATTTATGTAATTTTCTTTTTTTACAATGCAAAGATAATACTATCATTTTGAAATCAAATACCGAAACAAAACAATTAAAACATATTCAAAACTATCTTCACAAGAATAATCATAAGAAAAAATATTACATTTTGTCAACCGCAAAAAAACACAAATCACCGTCTCAGTTTTTATCGATCAGGCAATAGAAGTAAGCAATACAACAAAATGAAAAAAGTTTGTTATCGGATAGGGGTTTTTCCAAGCATCTTAGTCTTATCGACGAAATAATAAATTTTACAAAGATGAAATACATACTGTTTATCGCAATGGATTTGGCCTTATATCCTTTTTTGCTTGTGCTTTTTATTGGTAAATGCATTAAAGAGAAAATACAGATCGCACATTAAGATGAGGTTTCTTATTTCCTCGATTATTCGTACCTTTGCTCTATCAACTCAATAAGAAGCAACATGTACTTCAAGGATATTATCGGTCAGGAAGAAATAAAAAAACGGCTTATACATTCGGCACAGACAGGTGTCGTCCCGCATGCCCAGCTATTCACGGAACAGGGGGGTGCAGGCGCCTTTCCTCTCACACTGGCTTACGCACGTTATCTGAACTGTACGAACCGGACGGAAACGGATTCATGCGGGCATTGTCCGTCATGCCTGAAGTATAACGAGTTGGCCCACCCGGACCTTCATTTCGTGTTCCCGATCGTTTCCAAGAAGGATAAGAAAAAAGATGTCTGCGACGATTACCTCACCGAATGGAGAGGTTTCCTGAAAGACCGTCCCTATTTCGATATAGACGGCTGGCTGGATTATATCGATGCCGGCAACTCACAAGCTCTGATCTACTCGAAAGAGAGCGACGAGATTATCCGGAAACTGAGCCTTAAGATATACGAAGCGACTTACCGCATCCTGTTGGTATGGCTACCGGAAAAACTCCACCCGACCTGTGCCAACAAACTCCTGAAGATCATTGAGGAACCTCCCCGGAACACGGTGATCCTGATGGTATCGGAACTTCCCGACCTGGTTTTAGGAACCATCCTGTCCCGTGCGCAACGTATCAACGTACGTGGCATTCATCCGGAAGATATCGCCGCCTCCATGATTTCCCGGTTCAACCTGACTCCCGAAGATGCCAAGCATGTCGCCCATCTGGCAAACGGCAGTTACCTGAAAGCGGTCGAGGCAATCAGCCTGGGGGAAGAGAACAAGTTCTACCTGGAACAATTCAAAGGCATGATGCGCAACTCCTGGGCGCGTAATGTCAGAGGCATGAAAGACATGGCAGACGTGTTGGCAAGTATCGGGCGTGAACGGCAGAAGAACTTTCTTTCTTATTGCCAGCATCTGATACGCGAGAACTTCATGTACCGGTTCCAGTCGCCGGAACTCAATTATATGAATACGGACGAAGCTGGATTTGCCGTGAAGTTCGCTCCTTTCATCAATGAACGGAATGTGATCGACATCATGGACGAGTTGGCGAAAGCGGAACGGCATGTGACGCAAAATGTGAACGCAAAGATGGTCTTTTTCGATCTTTCCCTACGGCTTACCGTATTGATAAAACGGTAATTCCAGATAAGTTGTCACAGTTTTTTATTCTGCCAGTTTCCTTTCCAGAGATAGAAGAAAGCGGACAGGATCATCAAATCGTAGACATGCTCCGTTGTCCAGCAGACCGCCACATCCGCATGCATCCGGATACCGACCCACAGTGCATAGAGAACATAGACAAAGATACTTGCCATATCAATCAGCAATGCCGTCTGCGTATTTCCCGTTCCCGACACACTGAAAAAGAAGATAAAGGCCGGAACCACAATTAGATAAGAGGAAAGCATCACCCAAAGGGATGATACAGAACCGGCAATCAGATCCAGATTATCCGTGTAAATGCGCAATACCAGTTCCGGGAATAGGGCAATCAGAATACCGAGCGGCAAAACGAAGTAATAGCAAATCCGTATCATACGCCCGCACAATCCCATCACCTGTTCCGGCTTTCCAGCACCAATCAGATTGCTGACCAGCGAACTGGAGGTCGAAGCAAAGGCATTGACAAACATAAACAGAAACGAAGAAATGCTTCGCACCACATTCGTAATCGCCAACGGCCGCTCTCCCTGATGCTCCATCACGACAAAGAACACGAACCAGCCTAAAAAAGCAATCCCGTGCTGAATCATAATCCAGATAGAAACACCCAATATCTGCCTCAACATCCGGAAATCTATACCCGAATACTCAAACAACCCGTATTTCTTATAATTGACTTTCTTCCACGTATAAAGAATGAAGAACAGCACCGAAACAGCTTCCGAGATCAATGAAGCGATCGCCGCTCCGGCAATCCCCAACGCCGGAAATCCGAACTTCCCGAATATCAGGACATAGTTCAGCATTACATTGGCTAACACCATCACGACCGAATTTATCGTCAGGATCTTTGTCTTTGTAATACCGACATAAAAAGCCCTGAACATAACGGCGACAAAGGAGAAGAAAAAGCCATAGACACGCCAGTCCACATACTTCATCGTAGCCTGGTAGACATCATCGGAACCGATCAGTTTGCGCAGAAAGAAAGGCGAATACAGATGTGAAGCCGTAAACAGCAACGAGGCAAGCAGCAACAGGAAAAACGTCCCCTGCAGGAAGACCGGCCCAATCCGTTTATATTCTTGTGCGCCGTTTCGCCGAGCTATCAATACCTGCGCGCCTATACTGAAACCGAAGCCAAGCATATAAATCACAAGGTAATAGACTCCCGCCAATGCCGACGCTCCCAACTCGACTTCTCCTACCCGCCCCAAATAGGCCGTATCGGTCAACCCGATCATGTGTTCCATCAATAGACTCATCAAAACGGGGAATGTTATTTGCAGAATTTGTTTGTTCGTAAATTGCATATTGTCTGATAAAAAGGGATGCAAAGATAATAATAAGAATGGATTGCACAATATAACCGGGAGACATTCGTTTTTATAAAAATGAACCGGTATGATGGTGCGTATAATTTATTAATGATATTCCTATGAAAGCGAAATTATTGCTGATATTCTCTCTGTCATTTTACCTTTTCAGTTGTAACGGACAGAATTCCCATATCCCGGCAGCTGTCACTTCGGCCGCTCCAGTCAAGATCAATCGTTTCGACAAGGAGCTTTTAAAGCTGGTCGAAACGAACGACTCCTCCATGCAAGCCAGGCTTGTTCGCGAATACCCGCAAATGCTCGACATATTGGGAAAAGGTATCCTAAACATGAAGTCTCCGGCAATGCCCGGCTTCTTCGACAAATTGGCCAACTACTATTCCGAACCGACTTTGAAGGGGTTATATACCGATGCTGTCCGTCAATATGACAATGTTTCCCAGATCGAGCAAGCTCTCGGTAACGGTTTCACATGGTTGAAGACCTGTTTTCCTTCGATGCAGATTCCGGCCATCTATATGCACGTTTCCGGCTTCAATCAAAATGTACTGGTCGGCGACAGCCTGTTGTCCATCTCGATAGATAAATATTTAGGCGAGGAATATCCGTTATACCAGGACTTCTTCTATGATTTCCAGCGCCGGTTAATGACGCCTGAGCATATCGTCCCCGATTACCTTGCCGGTTGGCTGATGTCCGAGTATCCGTTTGAAGGAAAAGAAAATGTACTGCTCGACCGGATGATCTATGAAGGCAAAATAAAATATCTGATCCATCAAGCATTTCCTGAACTGAAGCCAGAAGTACTCATGGGCTACACGGAAACTTCCTATAACTGGTGCAAAGAGAATGAATCCAACCTGTGGAAGGCTATCATAGAACGCAAGCATCTTTATACGCCAGACCTGATGACGACAAATAAATACTTCGATAACGTCCCCAGCATATTCCTGGCAAGCGACGCTCCCGGAAATCTCGGCAGTTGGCTCGGCTGGCAGATTATCGACAAATATATGCGAGAAACGAATTCGACCCCAGAAGCCTTGATGCAAAACAACGATAGCCAAGCTATTCTGACCGATTCGAAATACAAGCCATAAAGCCTACGGGGGATATAAAAAAAGAAAACCGTCCTATTCTCGCGAACTGGACGGATAACCTAATCTAACTTAATTCTAATACCATGAAAAACACTATATCTTAATAACAGAACCGGTATCGAAAAGTTTAATAGAACGGTTTATTTTTATTTCTTTCACAAAATAATGATCATGCGAGATCAACAACACCGTTCCTCTATAACTCTTTATAGCCGCTGTTATTATTTCAACACTTTGTATATCCAGATTGTTCGTCGGTTCGTCTAAAATAAATACATCCGGCGCATTATTTCCGATCATAAGGCAGCAAAAGAGCAACCGGATCTTTTCACCTCCACTCAAGCAAAAACACGGCTTGTCCCATGTCTCGTAAGGAAACAAACAACGGTTCAAAATGGATTTCAATTCATGTTCAGCCAAATGCGAGGCGTTAAAACGTTCCGTCTGCTCGAACACGGTCAATCCGGGATCAAGCACGGAACATTCCTGATCAATATAAAGATAACTGAAATCAGCCCGTGTAATCGTCCCGGCCGCCGGTTTCAGTTCCCCTAACAACAATTTGACCAGGGTCGTTTTTCCGCTCCCATTATTTCCTGTGATATGAATACGGTCGCCACTCCTGACCTGAATATTCAGAGGTGACTTCCATAGGCAGGAAGAAGTGTAACCGAAATTGATCTGATCCGCAGTGATCAGAATCTTGCCGGTGTGCAGATCGGAAGAATTGAAATTTGTCTGAAGTGCCCGCAAATCGGGAATCACATCCTGAAGGCTGGCAATCGAACTTTGCAGGGAAGCCATTTTCTCCTCATGGACATCATTCAGCCGGACTGTACTTTTCTCGGCTTTATCTTTCAGCGTATTGACTGCCATGCGTGAGATCCCTTTCTTGAAACTCGACTTATCACTGCGGACATTCGACTTATTCTTCCGTTCCATCACTTCACGCGCCGTTTTACGGGCCAGACGAAGTTCTTTCTCCTTCTCACTCAACTGATTCTGCAAAGCTGTCAACGCCAACTCTTTCTGTTCTTTATAGAACTCATAATTGCCACCATAAAGTGTGACCTCACTTTTCTCAAGCTCACAAATGCAAGGTAGCAGGTTTAGCAACGTCCGGTCATGACTGACAATCAACAAGGTCGAACGTCCGCTCCGGATCATCTCATATAGCTTTTCCCGGCCGGAAACATCCAGATGATTCGTCGGTTCATCCATCAAAATAATTTCCGGTGCATGAACAAGGATACCAGAAAGGAACACTTTCGTCTTTTCTCCTCCGCTCAACGAGCACATCGGCTGGGACAGTTGCAGATGCTCCAGATTCCAAGAGGCAAGTGCGGAAAGACAACGTTCTTCCACATTCCAGTCGTCATTCAGACAGGTAAAGTTTTCTGCCGAGGCGTCACCTTCAAGAATGGCATGGAGCGCCTTTATCCGATCGTCCACCCGCAGAGCTTCCGCCACAGTCAGGTTGTCGAACTGTCCGAAATGTTGTGGAATATAATAAGGGCGTGAAGAACACACTACCTCCCCCGATGAAGGTTTCAGGTTCCCTTCAATGATACGCAACAAAGTCGATTTGCCCGTACCGTTATTCCCCACCAGCGCAAGACGCTGTCCTGTATTGACTATCAGGTTTATGTTTTGAAAAAGAGGTTCTTTGTCAGCATGAACATAGCATAGCTGATGTACGGATATACACATAGTTTTCTTTGAATTAAAAGATTATAAACTAAAAAAGATAAAATCACAAACGTGCCGAAGGATGGCACAGGATAAGGCCGGAATAAAGAATCGACAATCGAAAATGAACAATTGGCAATTACATCAGAAAGATATTTACGATATATAGAAACCGGCTTACTTGAATATTTTCATCGGAGTATTTATATAATTCGGTTACAAAGATAATCTTTTTACCAAGTATTATCACATAATTCATAAAATAGATTTGACCAGCTGTTTCAAAGCACCAGTGTTTATTCCACAAAACAACTATCTTTCTATAAATGGATAATACTTCTTTTCACATCCAGAAGATATCGAGTTCAAAACATACATGTTTTGAAACAAGGCCTTTTCCATTTACGACCGGAAGCCAATCAGTATGGCGGAAATAAAAAGGCTGTGTCGCAATTCTTGACACAGCCTTTTTATTCCCAAACGCCACAAAATGTTAATCGAACATATGTCTGAACTTATCGAAAATCTTCTCCTTGACAGATTTCTTCGGTTGGAAATTAGGAGAATTCTCCAAGCCGTTCATGATATCCTTCTCTGACGCAGACAACGTTTCCGGAATATAAACACTTACGTTTACAAGCAGGTCTCCCGTTCCATAACTGTTAACAGAGGGAAGCCCTTTGTTTCGCAAACGGAGCACTTTCCCCGGTTGAGTCCCTGGCTCGATCTTGACTTTAGCCTTACCATCGATGGTCGGAACTTCAACTGTGCCACCCAAAGCCGCTTGAGGCACACTCAGTAACAGGTTATACAGAATGTCGTTCTCGTCACGTATCAGTTCCGGATGCGGCTCTTCTTCGACCAAGATCAGCAAATCACCGTTAATACCTCCATGACGGGCTGCATTCCCCTTCCCACTCATGGAGAGCTGCATGCCTTCCGCCACACCGGCCGGGATATTGATCGTGATCACCTCGTCGTCGCGCACGATTCCTTCACCATTGCACTCGCTACATTTCTTGGTGATAATCTTCCCTTCGCCTCCACAGGTCGGACAGGTTGTCTGTGTCTGCATCTGTCCTAAGATCGTATTGGCCACACGGGTGACAACACCGCTGCCATGACAGGTTTCACAAGTCTTGGAACTGTGATCGTCCTCCGCCCCACTACCGTGGCATTTGGAACAGGTTACATATTTCTTAACTTTGATCTTCTTTTCGACTCCGGTAGCGATCTCTTTCAGGTTCAACTTTACTTTCACACGCAGATCCGAACCACGATTCACCCGGCGACCGCCACGTGAACCGCCACCAAAGCCGCTGAACCCGCCAAAGCCACCGAAATGTCCGCCAAAGATGTCTCCAAACTGAGAGAAAATATCATCCATAGACATTCCTCCGCCAAAGCCACCGCCCTGCGAAGCACCTCCTACTCCGGCATGACCGAACTGATCATAACGCTGACGCTTCTGAGGATCACTCAGTACATCGTACGCTTCTGCAGCCTCTTTGAAGTTCTCTTCAGCCTGCTTGTCACCCGGATTCTTGTCGGGGTGATATTGAATCGCTTTCTTGCGGTAGGCTTTTTTAATTTCTTCTACTGTGGCTGTCTTCGTTACCTCCAGTACTTCATAATAGTCTCTTTTCTCTGCCATGCTTTTATTGATTCAAGTTCTTCTTATTCTCCAACTACCACTTTGGCGTGACGGAGTACTTTATCGTTCAATGTATATCCCGTCTGTACGCAATCCAGAATTTTACCTTTCTGTGCTTCTGACGGTGCGGGAATTACGGCGATAGCCTCGTGGTAATCAGTATTCAGCGGTTGGTCTTTCGTTTCGATCACCTTCACACCGTTTTGTGCCAGGGTAGCCATGAATTTATTATAAATCAGTTCGACACCTTCTTTCACAGCTTGGACATCCGTAGCCGTTTCCATCGTTTTGATGGCACGTTCGAAATCATCCACCACCGGAAGAATACTGCTAAGGCTCTTTTCGCCACCGTTCAGGATCAGTTCCGCTTTCTCCTTCATAGTGCGTTTCCGGTAATTGTCGAACTCGGCGGAGAGACGCAGGTATTTGTCTTTCTGGTCTTCAATCTCTGCGTGGGCTTTCTCCAATTCTTGAGCGAGCTTCTCTTCCTCAGTCAGGG
>OGLB01001272.1_pt1 | contig 11097 bp, 3 predicted proteins | sample 1572551 | NCBI WGS metagenome assembly OGLB01 (sample SAMEA2582003, study PRJEB24529) | metagenome | biome: Human gut stool | place: China | collected 2011
ACGACGGCGGATGCGATCCTGATGCTGCCACCGTTGGAAACGGGCATTATTCCCGCGAGGACTTCATCGGCCTGTTGCGCTATGCCGCCGAAAGGCATATTCGTGTCATACCGGAGATAGAATCGCCCGGACATGCGCGTGCGGCTATCGTCTCCATGAAGGCGCGTTATAATAAATACAAGGAGACGGACATGGCAAAGGCCACCGAATATCTGCTGAGCGAGCCGGAAGACACCTCCCGCTATGAGTCCGTCCAGTACTACACAGACAATGTGATAAACGTCGCTCTGCCTTCGTCCTACCGCTTTATGGAGAAAGTGATTCGGGAACTCGCAGCCATGTATAAGGAAGCGGGCGTACCGCTGTCTACGGGGCATCTTGGCGCTGATGAAAGAGAAGGGGATGACGAAGCCGCATGATTTGGCCGAGTATTTCATTACACAAATGGCGGACATCATGCAAAAGAACGGTTTGAAGTTCAGCGGTTGGCAGGAAGTGGCTTTGGGACATACCGAAGAGGCGCACCGGCAGTTGAAGAGTCAGGCGGCAGGTGTGTATTGCTGGAACACAGTTCCGGGGTATGAGGAGGTGGTCTACCGGATTGCCAACAACGGTTATCCGGTGATTCTTTGCAATGTAGGCAATTTCTATATGGATATGGCCTACAACGGTCATCCTGACGAGCGCGGGCTCGACTGGGGAGGTTATGTGGATGAGGCTGTCTCCTTCTCCATGCTTCCTTTCAGCATCTACCGGTCATTGCGTACCGACAGGGCGGGAAATCCAGTCGAAAATCAGCGCACCGGCCGCATATTCCTTGGCGAGCGCAGCAGGATCAGACGGCTTCTCCTCCCCTTGCGGCCACCAGGAAAGCTGGCCACGGCACACTTCCGGACGGTTCTCCTTATACCAGTTGACGGCTGCCGGGTTGAACGATTCGATCACATACGCGCCGGAATAGGCCTGCAGCAGCGCGTCGCCCTTTTCCATAAGCTCGACGTCGCGCGGATCCCACTTGGAATTGTCGTCGAACTTGTATTCGACGATCAGCGGCACACGACCCGCCACTACCTTGAGCACGTCGGCGAACAGTGGCACATGCTGGAAATACCCTTCCGGAGCGCTGTCAGGTGTGGTGACCAGCGGCGGATTTTCAAGCGAACCCGGCAACGGCGCTGCCACAGCGGCACCGGGGGCGTCGGTCGGGAACAGCGGGATGCGGGTCAGCTCATCGTACGTGAGATCGGCGATACGGCGTGGATCTCCGGCGACGCGCATCAGATCGCCGTCATGCACCACCACGATTTCGCCGTCGGCGGTCATCTGCAGGTCAAGCTCGATGCCATAGCCGGCTTCGCAAGCCGCTGCGAATGCCGCAAGCGAGTTCTCCGGAGCGATCGCACCAGTCACGCTGGGGCTGCCATAGCCGGCCTTCATGGCCATGCGACGTGCCAGCGCCACATACTCGCCGCTCTCGTTGGCATACTGCGCGGTCAGACCGGAACCCGCGTCATGCAGGCCGCGATGCGCATACCACACGTCGGGAATGGACGGCACATAATTGCGGCGCTTATCGGAGAAGGTACGCGGCGCGATCGCCCACACTGCGGCGCCTGCAGCGACTGCGCTGCCGAGCAGCGCCTTGTTGACGAATGATTTGGACATGGGCTTTCCTCCCTTACGCGGCCGCTCGCGCATTCTCTCGCGTTGGTTCTCACCGTTCGCGGCCATCGAATCTGTCTCTTCTGAGATTAGCCCATAAATCACAAAAACGGCGACCACCTACGCGATCCGCGATCGTATGTCGCCGTCTCAAGCCACCAACAGCCGAGCCATATCTCGACTATATATGGCAGATTTTGAGTCTCGTCACGAGGCATCTCACTTATATATGGCAGACTGGAGTCAGAAAACATGCGTTTTCATACCCCCTATATGGCTTTTTAGCGAAGTCTTCTGCCATATATAGGCGAGATGCTTCCTGACAGACCCGCAAATCTGCCATACATAGGCGAGTTATGAGCAAAATGGGGTCCGATGACGTCCGAGTTCACACAAACGTAGGGGTCGGACCCCAAAGGTCGGCGGCTGAATACGTGTGCTTGATCGTAGGCTTGGCCACTGAGCCGTGAAGAGGAAAGCCCAATGGGCTTTCCTCAGGCGAAGTGAGCGGCTTGCCGCGAAGACCGCGTAGCGGTACCTTGAGTGCGTCAAGCACACATATTCAGTCCAGAGGCCGAGGCTGAGAACTTACCACTTTTATATTGGATTCAGTTACGCAGCTTGCCCCGCTTGGCTACGAAGATGCAGCACCCCGCCGTGGCCAGCACCGTCATGGCAATGACGATTGCCGTAGTAGCGACGCCTGTAGAGCTTAGCTTCTTCTTACGTTGAGACTGAGATTGCTGCGATGATTGCGGTTTCGCAGAAGGCTTGGCATTATTACCGTCCTGCTTGCCGTTGTTATCGATATCCGGAGTCGGCTTTGGAGTTGGCGTTGGTTCCGGCTCGGGCTCAGGCGTCGGATCGGGGGTCGGGTCCGGAGTCGGTTCAGGTGCATGAACCTGCCATTCGGCGGCAGCCGGCGATGCACTGCCGGATTGAATCACCATGCGCAGCTTAGTGGTCTTCACCGCGTCAGTCCAGGTTGCCTCGCTCCATCCGCCGTTATCGGTACCGTAAGCGCCGGGAGCATTGGTGACCAATGTATATGTGGCATCGGGAATATCCACAAACGCATTCGTTCCAGCATCCCAATACTGCAGTTTCCACGACGCCGGCATTCCCAAGCCCCCTCCATCGGAGGTGAATTGCACACGGCTGGAATCGATGGTGACTTCGCGATCCCATTCGTAGTCGAGCTTCATTTCACCGGTATTCGGCCACGTACCCCAAATGCAGGCGTTATCAACCGTGCAATCGCCCGGAATGGTTTTGCCGTCGTTAAGCGCGGCAACACCAGCTGTCCAAGAAGACGCTTTTTTGTCCACGTCAGTAGCAACGGCATCTTGCTCGATATAGCCGGCCAACGGCACCGACGTATCGGATGGAATATCTTTGACGCCCGCAGCCGACATATTGCCAGCAATGTCCGAAGCCCGATAGCTCACCGTTTCGCGCTTCGACGAAGAAGCAGTAATCGCCGCGCCTTCTTCATATTGCTGCCATTCGCCGTTTCCAACCCGGTATTCCACCGTTTTCACACCGGATCCAGCACCATCTGAGGCGGTCAATGTCATAGTGCGGGAAACCGTATCTACCGAGGCGGTTACCGTAGGAGCCGTAGCATCCACACGCGCTTCCGCAGCAGCGATTTCGCTCACATTGCCGGCCGCATCAGTGGCACGCGCACGCACACTCACTATACCCTCGCCAGTCACAGCCTGTACCGCAGTGTTCACATTCGTTCCGACGGTCACCCATGCGCCATCCCCGACCGCAAGTTCGAGTTTTGCGATCGGCGCAGCCGCATTGTCGGAAGCCGTAATAAGAGCGATCGGTGAAGTGACCAGCCAACCATCATTGCCAGCCGTGCCAGCCAATGCCACACGCACGGCAGGAGCAATGGTATCAGCCGGTTTTACGTAATCGTCGGAAACATGTACGGTCACGGCTACGTTGCCGGCTGTCAGATCATCAGCCTGCTGCTTGGTTTCAATGCCAGCAACCACACCTTGCACGGTGAACTCACCCGCCTGCGCATACGAAGAAGCAGACACCGTGCGCCACAAAACCGGAGTTTCCACTGTTTCCGAGCCGTACGCGACTTTCACCGTGTTCGACAATTCCGGCGCGTCTCCGGTCTTGGCGTAGACGTCGGCTGGCCGTTCAGCCACAACTGCTCCCTGTTGCGCATATACTTCCCATTCAGGAACGCCGACGGAAGCATAGCCCCCGTCAACGGCTTGCGCGGTCATGTCAAGTTTGAGCGCAGTGGTGGTCACTGCGTCGAATGTCACTTCATTAGGCGCGTTCTTGCCTGTATCCACGCCGTATTCGCTGGAATTGGGCACGTCCTTCCAGGAACCGTCTGCGTCAAGATATTGCAGTTTCCATGAGGCAGGGGCACGCAATGCGTTCGCATCGGTATCGAACCAGACTTTCGATCCATTCACACGTACAGCGCCATTCCACTGGTAGATCAGTGAATCGGAGGATTGTGTTTGTGGCATCTTTCGATAGTTCGTCCAATGGTTCGGCGGTACTACAGCAGTTTCCAGCACTCGCCCGTCGTTCACGGAACCCTTGTAGGCGGGTGTTTCGGTGTAGGTCGCATCCACTGACGCATAGGGGGCCACGTTGCGTGAGGGTTGCAACCGTTCGGCTTTGGTCGGATGCGAAACGGCGTTCATGCGCCCGCCATTCCACGTCACTTCATCGATGCAGACTGCACGGCGGAAGTCAGTACCACCAGTCTTGTCTCCAGTGTGGTAGGTGACCCACCATTTGCCGCCGAATCGTTGAATCGACGGATGCATGGTGGTGGACGATCCCGATTCGACGATTACGCCTTGGTACGTCCACGGCCCAAGAGGGTTTGCCGACGTGGAGTATTGCACGCACGCCTGATAGTTGGATTCCACGCAGGTTGCCACTCCCGACCCGGGTTTGCCACCGTCGTACACGTTGTAGTAGGTGTCTCCTTCACGGAACACCCATGCCGCCTCAAAGAAGCCTTTGGGCCCGTTGGCATAAGCGCCGCCGTTGTTGCCCAAGGTCAGCGACGCGTTCACTTGGCTCGCATAGTCGCTGCCAAGCACGTCTTTGCTGGCATCGTAGTCGGGTATGTTGGCGAGCGCGTCGGCGTCACGCATATTGTAGATTTTCGGCGCTCCGTCCGCCGTTCCGTCCATGGTTTCCACGGCAACATATGAGGTGCGGCCAGTGTTGGCGTCCCGCTGCATTTTTACGGCGAGTTCGCTGTTGAAGGTGCCGAAGTGCAGATATCCGGTACCGTCATTGTCCACGAAGAATGCGGGATCGATGGTTTCGATTTGCGTCTGCGTGGTAGTCAGCAACGGCGCTCCGATGGCGTCGACCCATGGTCCGAGAGGGCTTTTTGATTTGGCCACGCCGATGGAGAACGGGTCGGCTCCCGCGGCTGCGTTCTTGTCTTTGACTGGCACGTAGTAGTAAAACCAGTCGTCGGCCGTGTCTGCGGTGCCAGCATCGTCGACTACTACTTGTCCTGCGTAGGCTCCGTCGCCGGTTGCCCAGTCGAACAGGTCGGCTTTGGCGATGGTCTTGTAGTGCGTCCATTTGCCGGATTCCGGATTGTCGGTTACGTAGACGCCCCAGTCTTTCATATTGAAGGACCCGTAGGTTGGTTCGGCCTCGTCGTGTCCGGTGAATACGAAGAGTTTGCCATCGTATTCAAGGGTGGATGCGTCTGCGGAATAGTAGTTTTGCGACAAGTCGTTGGGGGTATTGGTTCCTTCGTTCTGCCCGATGGGGTTGCGAAGGGTTGCCGGCAACGCACTGTTGTCGATTTGCGTGACGGTGACGTCGGGATTGCCGACCGGCAGATCGTTGTAGGCGTGTCCGGCGACGCTGGGCGCGGTACTTGCGTCGGGAGCGTTGGCTGTCTGAATGGTTGCGATTGCTCCCGTGCATAAGGTGGCTGCGGCTGCGATGCCTGCCACCAGCGTCTTCATCGACGCATGTGAGATGTGCGAAAAGCTCATGAATATTCCTGTTTTCACGATTGGATATTGAAAAGTCCTCTTACGGATTGCTTAGGTTACGTTGGTATTCCTCGTGCGATCCGTAAGAGGACTTGAGCAATTGCTAGCGCTAGTCGCGGTTGCGGCGCGTCAGCATGATGGCGGCTCCCGTCAGCAGGACGATCATTCCTACGACGGCGATGCCGATGACATTGCTGCCGGTGCTGCTGATTGCGGCACTGACTTCAGACTTGGAAACCGGCTTGTTTCCAGGCTTGGCATTCGGCTTGGGGTCGGTCTTGTCGTCGTCCGGCTTCGGTGCTGGCTTGAGTTCAAGTCCGGCGATGGCCTCGGTCAGCTGCTTGACTGCGGCATCCGCATCAGCTTGGGTGGCGTTCTCATCGTTCAGCACCTTGGAGGCGGCATCCACTGCTTCAGCCAACTTCTTGGCGCTGGCTTCGGTGTAGAGGTCACCGCTGACGCCCTGTGCCTGGTCAAGAACCGTCTTCAACTCAGTGGTGTCGGCTTTCTTCACCAGTGTCTGCTGGGCTTCTTCAAGCTGCTTGATGGCCGCATCCACCTGATCCTGGGTGGCGCTCTCGTCCGCATACACCTTTTGAGCGTTACCCATGGCTTCGGAGAATGCCTTCCAGCTGTTCGGCGTGAAATTAGCTTGTTGCACGGAACCGGCTGCGTTGATGGCGGATTCGAGCCTGCTCTTGTCCACGCTTGGTTCCGGATCAGGGGTTGGATCCGGGGCAGGAGTCGGTTCTGGATCAGGAGTGCTTTCCGCAGCATGCACGCCCCACTCGGCAACCGCCAGACCGAAGGTGACGCCCTCGGCGGTCGGCGGATCAAGCACCAAGCGCAACGACGTGGTCTTCACCGGAGTGAACGTGGCCACGCTCCAGCCTTGAGCATCGTCAGAGGCACGTGAGGCCGGGGAATTACGCACGGTGGAGTATTGCGCATTCTCCACATCCTTCCATATACCATCAGAAGCCAAGTACTGAATCTTCCAGCTGTCCGGAACATCCAAACCACCCTTGGCATCATTACGCTCCGCGAAGTTGGCCCAGAACTGCACACGGCTGGAATCGACGGTGGCTTCCTTGCTCCAGGTGTACTGCGCGTACATGCCAGCGGAAGCTTGACCCCAGCTGCCCCACACGCGGCCATTCACATCGGCGTCATCATCAGACGGCCACGTATCGTCAACCAGCACACCATCGTTGAGCTTGCCGGAAGCCGGAGACCAGCTCGCCTCGGCACTCACCGTGGTGTCAATGGCCCTGCCTTCAATCCAACCAGTCAACGGAGTATCGGGCTCCGGCTTGGGATCCGGCGTCGGCTCAGGATCAGGATCGGCACCACCATTCGGATCGGCGACCACATGCACTGTAATCTTGGCCTGCGAGCTTGAACCCTCAGCCGTGCCGGACACCTCATAATCGCCGATGGTGTCCAACTTGACGCCGGCAACACTTGCCTCATCCCACATAACCGTGCGATCGTCAAGCATGCCGTTGGGGAATCGCACCGGAACCACAGACGGCAAAGCCACCGACTTGGAATTCTGGTACACCGTCTGTTCGATCGGCTGAGCCGCACCAGCAGTCTGAGACTGCGCGTCGGAACGCACGCCAATAGTGGCCTTGGTTCCAGCGAGCGCGCCAATAACCGTTCCGGAAACCGCAAACTCGCTGTCGGAAGCAAGCTGATCGTCAGTGATGGCATCCCACGCAACACTCAAGTCACGACGGGAACCGTCCGTATAGCTGGCACTCACCGTCTTCGGCAGATTCACATCGGCAGCCTTGCTGTCAGTCTGCACCATACGATTCACGCCATCCACGCTCACCGGATCAAGCGCATACGCCTCAAATTCGGTAGCACCAACAATGGCACCCTTCGGGAACAGCACACGCAACTTGTTCGTCTCCACCGTTTCGGCAAAACGAACCTCATTGCCTTCACCCTGCATCGTGGTATAAGACTGGCCGGCGGCAAGCTTCACATCCTGCCAATCGCCATTCTCATCCGCATACTGCAACTTCCACGACTTGACCATCGGCACACCGCCACCGTCAGTCCAGAAGAACAGCTTCGCCTTCTTCAACGGAACAGTGCCATCCCAGGCAAGCTGCAGCCACGGCTCGGTACCGGTATTGTCACCCCAATTATTCCAGGTCTCATTCGGAGTATTGGTATACAACACCTGACCGTCGATAACCTTCTTGGCATTGTCCTTCGCCTGATATGGATTGGTGAAGCTGGCGCTCGCAGTGGACTGTGAAGCCACATTCACCGTGCCGTCGGAAGGAATGCCGTGAACGGTGACTTCCTTGAAACCGGTCTTCTCACCGTCGAATGCGGTGAGTTTGAGCACATAGTCACCCTCACGGTTGAACGTGACCGTAGTGTTGGCAGCGGTTGCGTCGACGAACTTCGCTTCGCCGTTTTCAGGGCCAGACACCTGCTCCCATGTGGTGGTGAGCGTGTCAGACGGCAGGCCGTCGTCCTTCACCGTGCCCACCAGCTGCGCACCGGACGAGGTGCTGCTGGCAATGTAGGCGTCAACGCTTGGCGCCTGGTTCGTAGGTTCGCCTTCCGGCACAATGTCGGTTTCGTAGGCCTGAATCTCCTTCAAGCCAATGGCCTGACCTGCTTGCGGAGTGAAGGTGGCACGAATGGCTTTGGCCACGACCTTGGAGAACTGCACGCGGTTGTAGTTGGCTCCCGCGTAAGTAGGCGTACGCACCTGGTTCGGCAGGACATGCCATGCGCCGGCCTCATCCTGATATTCAAGCGTGTACACCGACGGCTCACTGTAGCCGGCAATCGTCTGGCTGGACGAGGTCTGGTAGAAGTACAAACGCACGTCGTCGATGTTCTGCACGCCATTCTTGAACGTTACGGTCAGCGAATCCTTGGCGTTCTTGGATCCCTTGGTGCCCCAGAAGGATTCCATCACGTTCTTGCCGTCCACTGCATTGGTTGCCGGGTAGCCCTTGGTTTCGTAAGTGGCTTCCACATCGGCGTCCTTGGCCACGTTGGCCTGGCTCTTGGACGCTTCGTCCACGTTCTGTCCGGACTGCGCGAAGATCTGCGTAACCCTGCTGTTCGATGCGTAGGTCACTTCGTTGGCGTTCGGCATGGTGGCGGTGGTCGCGCCGGTGATCACCGCTCCGGAATCATCGGCAACCTCAACGGTTCCACTGGCCGGATCGTAGATGAGGTGGGCGAGCTTATCGGAGGTGAACACGGCGTTGCCGTCCACATACAGGGTGTATCCCTTCGGAGCGTTGTAGGTGCCGTCGTTGTTCCATACGATCGACAGATCCTGCCCGTGGTAGCTCAGGTTGTTGACGGTGAAGTGGTTCCAACCGGGAATCTCGATCGGATTGAGTTCAATCTTGTTGTCTTCACGCGGAACCATACCTGCCACGTCTTCCACAATCGTCCAGTTGGTGGTGCCAAGCTGGGTGTGGTGAATCCAGGAACGGTAGGTGATCTTTCCACCGTTCTTGCTGGCGTCGGCGTTCTTCTCCGGAATCGTGCTTCCTGCGGAATTATTATCCATATTCCAGAATTCGTTCTGGTCCGGATACTGGTTGTCGCCTCCTTGATAATGCGAGAACGCCACCCAATACAGCAGTTTCTTGAACGATTCGTTCGTGATATATCCGTTGTCTGCAGCATTATAATCACGGATTCCCGCAGAATAGATTTGCAGCAGCGGAGTTGCATTGATAATGGAGAAATTGTTTGATCCTGGGAAATTCAGCGCCTTCTTGTCTGCCTGATTCGCGGTGAAGAACGGGAAAATCGGGAATTCGTCGGCATCTTCGAACAAGCGCAACGCACTATCGTAATCATCATTGCCGGTCGGCATCAGACCTTCGGAATACGGATAGTAGTTGTTGAGTTCCTTGTATTTCGCGAATTGACCGTCGTTCAGCCACTTGTGCAGCAGCAGTTTGCTGTCGGAATCCCACAGGTTGTCGAGCACATCCTGCTTGATGGCGTCGGCGATCTGCTGCATTTCAGCGGCTTTTTCGGTGTCTCCGGCAGCCTTGTATGCTTGCGCGGCGGCATTGGCGTTGGCCCACATGTTGGCGGAACCGTCGGCACGGTCCATACGCTGGCCGGAACGACCGGGTTCGGAGAACGACACCGCGTCGGCATCGTTGCCGGTCATGGACCACCACGACCAGTCGATCAGATTGTTGCCGTTGCTATTCTGGTTGTCGTTGCTGTCTGGCTCGCTTTGCGAATTGAGCAGACCTTTGACATCTTCGGAACCGTAATCACCCAACGCTTCAGCCAATGATGACGGGCCGCCGTGCACCTTGTAGGAGTCCCAACCGGCCTTGGTGATGTACTGCGTGTAGCTGTGGTTCCAATTGGCTGGATCGCCCGGATTGTCGTGGTAGTAGTAATACCCGGACTGGCCTTTCTTGGCTGTCTGCCCGGCCGACACCCAAGTGCCGTACGAGTATTCGGCGTTACGGAACCACTTGGTGTCGTTGATGAACATGCCGGATGTCAGCACGATCTGGTTGTTGTATCCGAGCACGCCTTCGATGGAGGTCGGATACTGGAACGTATTGCCCGGCATATTGGCGTCCAACATGTTGAAACGGCTCAGCCACCAGCGGTAGAACACAGTTTTGTCGATATTGTGTTCCTGGGTTTCCACGTAAGGAATGTTATCGACCCACCACTGGTTGTAGGTGGTCACGGAATCCTTGTAGGAAGCAGCCGGATCGATGAGATCGCCGTTGAATCGGGCTTCGTATTCCGCGGTGGAGTCCGGCAACTCGTTGGCGATCAGGCCAAGCTGCAGCTTGGTGGTTTGTGGCACGTTCGCTTCCAAGGTGAGGGTGGAAGCGAGTTTGCCGTCCTTTACGGTGAAACCGTTGCCGGAGAACCGTGGATAGATGGTGGTCAGATCGTTCTTCACATTGAAGCGACCGGTCAGTTCAGTGTCGCCGTCATTGCCGTCTTGTGCGAATGGCGAGGCTGCTGTCAGCGTTACGTCACCGCCGGTGGTGCTGGTGATGGTGAAATTCGCGACCATCACATTGGTGTAGGTGATGTACTTGACTTCGGTGACGGTAATGGTCTTGTCGCCGTTGGTGAATTCCGTGGTGAAGTAGCTTGGCGTCTGCTTGCGCTTGTCGGTGTTCTCGCGCAGGGTCTGCTTGGAACCGCCAATGCTTACCTCAACGGTAAAGCCGTCGTTGCCGGTCTGATCCCAGTATGCGACATCTCCTACGAAACCAAGTGCTTCCGGCGTATGCGTGTACATGAATGCGGCACGGCCACGTGAGAACAGGTATTCGTTCTTGTCTGCGCCCGCATAGTTGTAGTCGCCAGCATCGTTGGTGCCGTTACCGTTTGGTGCGGTGCCTGTGCGCGTCAGCATCTT
>OGLB01001273.1_pt1 | contig 11094 bp, 13 predicted proteins | sample 1572551 | NCBI WGS metagenome assembly OGLB01 (sample SAMEA2582003, study PRJEB24529) | metagenome | biome: Human gut stool | place: China | collected 2011
GCCGTGGTTCAGCTCCGCTGTCTGGCCGTTTTTCCATGTATAGAGCCTATAATCAGTCAGCACGATCTGCTCGGACTGCACCCCCGTATTGATTTCGCCGCAGATCAGCTCCGGCGTGCCGTCTTCGTCCAGATCGACAAGCGCAAAGCCCATTGTGCCGTCTGTGCCAAGCAGCGCGGCATAGGCGCGCAGCGCCTCCTGCGGCCACAGCTCGCAGAGCGCCTGTAAATATCCCGTCTCGAGATAACGCGCCTGCAGCCGCTTCGCAAGCTCCTTCCCGGTTCCAAGCGCCCGGCTGCATTCGATCAGACGCGCAAGCACATCCTCGTCCTTTTCGAGCAGCTTTTCATAATAGGACTCCGCCTTTTCATAGTCCTGCGCACCGTAGTACGCATCCGCCGCGCGGCGGTAATTCATTGTCCGGCAGAGCGTCAGAAAGGTCAAGAGCTTCTGGTCCATGGTCGGCCTCCTGATAACAACTAAGAATCGATAGATTCCGTTTTATGATTTTATTTTATCATAAATCTGCGCTATAATGAAGCCGCAAAAGAGAAAAAACGATACATTGGAGGAGATTTTGATGAAAACGGAGGTGAAGCATAATGCCAAGACCGATGGGAAGACCACAGAATAAAGTGAAATATCCGGGGAAACTTTTGATGCGTCTGATAAATTACATTCTCCGTGATTATAAAGTCCATTGTATTGCAGTATTTATTCTTATATTTGTAGGGGTTATCGCAAATGTGCAGGGAACGATGTTTACAAGAGATCTGATCGACAAATATATTACACCGTTCTTGCTGTCTGACGGTACACCGAACTTTTCACCGCTTGCACATGCAATTGAAAGGGTTGCGGTATTTTACGGAATCGGAATCGTTGCGACTTACGCATATAACCGTATCATGATCAATGTGACACAGGGAATGATGATGAATATGCGTAATGAGCTGTTTGAACATATGGAAAAGCTGCCGATCAAATATTTTGATACCCATGCGCACGGCGACATCATGTCGATTTATACAAATGATATTGATACCCTGCGTCAGATGATCAGTCAGAGTATCCCGCAGATCATCAACAGTGCAATCACGATTGTCAGTGTCTTTGTCAGTATGCTGATTCTGAACATCCCGCTGACGATTACAACGCTGGTTATGGTATCTATCATGCTGGGAGTGACAAAAAAGGTGGCCGGATTTTCCGGAAATTTCTTTGTAAAACAGCAGAGGGATCTTGGTAAAGTCAACGGCTTTATCGAAGAGATGATGGATGGCCAGAAGGTTGTCAAGGTATTCTGTCATGAAGAGGAGAATATCGAAAAATTCAAAGAAATTAATAACAATCTGTATGAGAGTGCTTACAATGCCAATGCGTTTGCAAATGTTATCGGACCGATCAATGCACAGCTTGGAAATATGAGCTATGTTGTCTGTGCAATTGTAGGCGGTGCACTTGCCCTTGGCAGCGTCGGTGGCTTTACGCTCGGTGGTCTAGCAAGCTTTCTGACCTTCAACAAGAGTTTTAACATGCCGATCAACCAGGTCAGCCAGCAGTTCAACAGTATCATCATGGCGCTTGCCGGATGTGACCGTATCTTCTCACTGCTCGACGAAGCGCCTGAGACTGACGAGGGCTATGTCACACTTGTAAATGCTAAAGAAGAAAACGGAAAGCTCACTGAAACCCCTGAGCGCACCGGCTTATGGGCATGGAAGCATACTCATCAGGCTGACGGCTCTGTGGATTACAAAAAGCTCGAGGGCGATGTGGTATTTGATGATGTTGATTTCGGATATGTGCCTGAGAAAATTGTGCTGCACGATGTGGATCTTTTTGCAACACCCGGTCAGAAGATTGCCTTTGTCGGCACCACCGGAGCTGGAAAGACTACCATCACTAACCTTATCAACCGCTTCTACGATATAGCAGACGGCAAGATAAGATATGACGGCATCAATATAAACAAAATTAAAAAGGCTGATCTGCGCCACTCTCTTGGTATTGTTTTGCAGGATACCCACCTTTTCACAGCTACTGTCATGGAAAACATCCGCTACGGCAAGCTTGATGCCACAGATGATGAAGTATACGCAGCTGCCCGCCTGGCAAACGCCGATACGTTTATCCGCCAGCTTCCTGACGGCTACAATACTGTACTGACGTGTGACGGTGCAAACCTAAGCCAGGGCCAGCGCCAGCTTCTAGCCATTGCGCGTGCCGCTATCGCCGATCCGCCTGTGCTCATCCTCGATGAGGCTACAAGCTCAATTGATACACGTACCGAGCGTATTGTTCAGGACGGCATGGATAAGCTCATGCATGGCCGTACTACATTTGTTATCGCACACAGGCTTTCTACTGTCAGAAACAGCGACTGCATTATGGTTTTGGAGCAGGGACGCATTATTGAAAGGGGAAGTCATGATGAGCTGATTGCAAAGAAGGGAAAGTATTATCAGCTTTATACAGGAAAGAGTGCTTAATTCACTTGACTAACTACGAAAACCGGGAGACCGTGAACGCAGCCGGGGGATGGCACATTCACGGTCTCCCGGTTTTCTTACGCTGTGACTGGATGTTCATTTGTGTACGCTCTTACTCTGCAGCAAAGCAAAGTAATCATACCTTTTATCTTTCTACAAGCACTTTGCAACTTTTTTCATAAAAAAGAAATAGTACAGGGCTTTCTGATGTAGAATGAGTTTGACCACGAGGCTATTACAATTCATTGCAGTACAATGTAGATAAATATGCTCAAGTCTCTCCAGATGGTATTGTAAAATTTACTCATAATGGAAAAATAGGAAATTTTAAAAGTGCTGATGTTATGAATAAGGTTAAGAAATACGGAGATTGCTTGAATGTATCAGATAAAGGAGTTGAGCTTGGCAATTGATGTATATCCTTTGCATAAAACTCATTTACGATATTTTTCAAAGGCATCATAAGGTCTGCGCCCGGTCTGAACGAGTCAAAATCATCCGTAACAGCAATGAATCTTACATTGAGAAAAGGAAACACTCTTTCAATGTAGTTCCCCATCTCAACATAATTTCTGCCAAGTCTCGATAAATCCTTAACTATAATACAGTTAATTCTTCCTGTTTTTGCATAGGTGCAAGTACACCCTCAACGATATATGAAACAATTCAGCAATACTAATCAAAGTATCTATTTTTGCTCCATTTACACCAGCTTCAATTTTCCGTAGAGCATCCACTGACAATCCAATCTGCTCGGCAAGCTGCTGTCTTGTCATTCTTCTTACCGCACGCAACTCTTTTATTCTTTCTCCACTATTAACAATATCGTAGTACACCTTCCACTCTTTTCCGGCACCTTATATATTTGCTTAAGCTGTATTCATTGTACCGTAAGCGAATCTTTTGTAAGAGTGACTAAACCAGCTATTTCAGGTGGAATATTGTACACCTTAATACCAAGAATATAAATATTTGCGGATTAAAAAAGAGATATTTCCAAACTCTCATTACATTTTGGAAATATCTCTTTACTTAATATCCTCATCCGGCACAAACTCCATGATGTCCTCTATCTTACAATCAAGTATGGAACATAATCTGTTAAGGATTACCGTTTTTACGACCATATTCTTTCGCAATCGCTGTAACTGTGCTTTATCTATTCCATAATCTTTAATTAGTGCATACTGGCTAATATTTTTCTTCTTGAGTGTGATCCATAACCTGTCATATACTATCATTACAAAGACCTCCTCCTTGTATTCTACGCAAGAGTGTCCTATAATGATATGGTGCGTGTATGCACCATACTGTATGTATATGATAGAATAGAAAATAGCCATAATCTGCATAGAAAACAGCTCTCAAGGTTATTATGTAATATAGAACGGATTATCTGTTTTACTTTTATGGTATTCAACCGGGACAATTCAAGCACCTGACAATTTGACCGCAAATACCCTTCTCAGAAAGGATTCACAACAACACTATGAATGATAAAAACACATACTCTGTTGATAAATATTTGGAAATCATTGCCGAAAAAGAAGGAATCACAAAAGAAGAAGTCCAACAGGAAATTGGGCGGGCAGTTTCCATTGCTTTAAAAAGCCCTGATCCAAAAATGCAACGCTTCTGGACAGACTTTCCATGTGAAAATGATACTCCCACCATTGAAGAAATCATATACCATCTCGCTGAAAAATTTGCAAAAGAGTCATAGACAAAGGACAGGATAACTACCCGTCTATTCACTCAGATAATCTTCCTGTCCTCTTAATATTTGTTCAATCATATGTAATGCAAATTCTATTTCTCTTTCGTCACACCGATTCATCATAAATGCAAAACGCTCAATGTGTTTTTCTGGGTGCTGCTGGCTCATCAGAACCATAGGCGATGACTCCAATGCATGAACAATATTCAAATATGTATCAAGACTCATTGCCCTTCTGCCATTTTCAACACTTTTGATAGTATCCAATGATACATCTGCCCGTTCTGCAAGCTCTGCCTGTGTAATTCCAAGCCTTCTGCGTTCTTTTCTGATATTCTCTGCAATAATTTCGTATATGTGCTCTCTTTTCCCCATAGCCCCATCATCCTTTCTGACTTATCGCATTATATCAGAAATTATTATGGGTTTTAGGAAACTGTAATCCTTTGACATTTTCGTGTAATACTTTGCATATTCCTTCTAAACACCAATCTACTTTTACACTGAAATTTAAAATTTCAGCAAAATGTATATAACAACATGAGAAAAGCCCGTGGCAGATCCACGAGCTTTATCTCCAGTTTGAAGCATGGATATAGATAGTTCCCTGCTTTTATTTAGTGTAACATACACCTTTACTTAGCTACATGTGTAAAATCCCAGTGCGAAAATACGTCTACATAGCAGGTTTTTGTTTCAACCACATATCTCTCCATGCCGCCTAATGCTTCATTATATCTTTCTTTATATTTTGTCTCAACGACCTTATATGTATAATACATAGGACGATATTTGATTAAATAATGAGATCCTTTTGGAACAGTTACGGAGTATCCGCTACCTAAAGAATATGATTTTGATGCACCTAGTGTAACACCCAACTCACTTCCTATAGTTCCACCATTTGTATATCCACCGGAAACTGAAGCTTTAAAGGAAATATTATAAGAAGTATCTTGAGTGTAATTCAATGATAATTTTGCGCTAGATGTAGAACTACCACCACTCGTGCCATTTCTCCATGCACCACTTTTTAAACTACCTTTGGTATATTGATAACCATATACGGTAACAAAATCAGAAATGCGTTCTTCATTTTCCTCATCAGCTTTAATTTCCGTTTCAAAATAATCAGCTCCATCATGAGGCAAATTTTCAGTGTCATAGTTATGAGTCTCCGCAGCAAACGCTGTTGTCGAGCACCCCAAAATCAATATAAAACTTAAAACCATACTAATTATTTTTTTCATTAGAAGTCACCCCCGCTTTGCTTTAAAAAAACTATAAACCAGATAAATAATTGCCAAAATGATACTAAAAACAAAAAAGCCACCAATATAAATAAGAGGACTTTTAAAAAGATAATCCATGTTATTGGTAAGATATCCATTTCCTGAACTAAATCCAGTTATTGAGTCAATATATTGGACAATAATGGAAAGAAACGGAAGCGTACTTAAACCAAATATGCCAAAAATTATCATTATTATAGCTAAAATCTTCAAATGAAAATCTTTCATCAAAATCACCCCCTATTTTAATATCATTTTGTCGTTATATGCAGATCATTCTATAAGCATATTCATAATTATATTTACTTCTCCTTTCCTCAGTATTCAATGTGCCATATAGAGCAATCTGTTGTATATTCTAAGAATAGCAGGAATCAAAGCAAAAGAAAATATCCTATGCAGAAAGTGACCTGTTTTTGCAGAAAATGACCAACAGAACAAAAATTACTCAGAAATCAAGTAAAAAACACAGCATTGATACTATTTCAAAGCTACAGTTCTGCTCTAAAGAATATATTGAGAGTACGCTTTCAACAATATTTCCTAGTCTAAAAACGGTATTAGAAGAATTTTGGTAAAAATTTAGCAGGCAATAATTTGAATATTATTGCCTGCCAAATTAATGATGAAATCATATGATTCTTCTGTCAATCAGAACCAATCTGCTTTCTCCTATCGGAGTCCAAGCATACACACTCTTGCAATATAACGTATCATCAGCTCCGAGCCTGTGCTTTCTGTATATTGTCTGACCAATACTTATTGCTGAAAAAATTCCCATTTCTAGGCAAATTTCTGAACATATCCATAACAATATCATATGACAAGCCTGATGTGTCCACAAACATCTCTTTCCCATCTTTAGATTTAACTGCAATTCCGTTATCACCCACATACGCTACTGTATTGTCATCTAATTTCTGTATTAATCCCGTCATTTCCCCAAATTTCTTTAGAGGGAACTCCCCGGATTCTTCACAAAGTTTTCGGAACTTTTCTGCATCCTCACCTACCATATACGGATATTTTCCGTCTCTAATATACCATGAAATTCCCGTTTCTGAATCCGTGTATTTAGGATCCGTTAATGCCCACTCTTTCAGAGGAACACCCTGATACCATGCTGTCATTTTTTCACTGGAATCATTGCTTATTTCTGGTTCATCATTTTGAATTTCTTTCTCAGCAATTTCATCCTGCCCCTGTTCATATATTCTACATGACACGTTATATTTTAATGCCTCATAGATTTCTTGAACATTTGCATATTTGTTAACTGCTGCAACATCCGGTATCTCTAACACTTCCTTTTGTTGAAAAGCCTGTGACTGGTTATATTTTGAACCAGATTTTCTTCCTGCATAAATATTGTTATTTACAGCGGTATTTATCATATTTACCATATTTATAATCCCTCCATCAGCAATATAATCTAATTTTTTATTATAGACTTAAAGTAATCCATATATTTTCACAATATGCCTGTCTCATATAAAGCGGCATCATAAGACCCCGTTTTATACAAATCGGCGATACACTTATTGAAGTCATCCACATAATTTTCCTTTTGGAAATAATCATGATGTCCTGAAGAAAGTGCCGTTGGAACACAGCTATCTGTTTTTGTATGTGCTGCCAACGCAGCCATTTCCAAATAAGACGCATTATTTAAATCTATGTCATTGATATAAATCCGTTCTTCAAACTGCTGTCCGTATTCATCGTTTCCTTTTGCAATTACAATCGGATTCTCGTCCGTTGAGTCTTCTGCATAATTCAATGCATACTGCCGTCCCAAATTGTCTGCACCAAACCCTAATTCTCCTATATGGATCACGCTAGGCGGTGTCAGTTGTTGATTCACAGTCCCTGCAAATGTCTTTTGAATATTCGGTCTGCGATATGCTGCTGTCTGACAGCCGTATGTATATGCAGAATTAGTATTGATACTTAGCATAATATCACCTCTTTCAATTATTCAAATATCCCTGATCCAGTTCTTCTTTCGACCAGACTCTTTCATACGTTCCACCAATTTCGTCAAAAACCTTTTGCCATGTAGAAAATTTATGGATTTCCTCCATGCTATCCTTGTTATTCTGAAGCCATTCATACAGCTTTTCATACATAGAACCAGAAAACCGGACACTCCAATTGTTTTTATAATTTTCATTGTCACTGTATGACATTCCATCAGCTCCTATGGATATAATTCCCTGATCTGTCCGTTTTGCCATTCCTCTAATCTCTAAATCAGCCCAGATAAAACCTTCTTCCCGACTCTCAATTAAATTAGGGTATTTGTCAAAATACATCTGCGCTAATTCTTCATACCTCTTCCGATCCGCTTCATTTTGCAGAAGAACCTTGCCACCTCTGCCTTCTTCACCGTCTTTTACTAAATACTGGATGCCGGTACCTGAATGTGTATTTAATGTAAATCCCTGCAAAGTCTCCACATCCAGCGAATCTTTATCCATTACATTCTGCAATGCATCTTTTAATTCATCATCTAATACCAGGGCATCGTAACTCATCGTTCCATGCTCAGAAATCAAAAACTGCTTTCCTGTTGTTTCATCCTGTCTTATTTTTATATCAGAATAGGAAAATGCCCCCAAACGCTCCCCGTCTTTATTGTATATATCAAAACATTCAGCTTCATTATCGGGTACGATTCTATAATTTTCGGATTCGTACTCTGAATATTCCTGTTTCAAAGTATTTATCGTTTTTCCTGACAGTGCCAGATAAGAATCCATCACTGTACTTTTCTTAGCACGATTGATATCCGCTCTACTGCTAATATCCTCCTTATCCACCGTCTGAGCCAAAGTGTCAGCCCACTTATTCTGGTTCCGATTTGGTTTTAGGTTGTTATAACCTGTTGAATAACGGCTCTCCGCTCCTATACTTCCAATCATTTTTTAAATTCCTCCCGGCATTTTATTCTCTTATTTTAGATGCCAACACGGTATAAAATTCTTTTTCCTGCTGCAGATATGCTGCCCTTTCATCTGTAACGGCTGCCAGCGGATTTTCTATTCTCTCCAATACTTTGTCGATAGCTGCTAAACAACTTTCTTTCGTTTCACCAAAAATATTGTCATCACCACCTGTCAGAAAATCCTGCTCTACCGATAGCTGCGTTAATGTACTGGTTACATCCGTCTGAAATGGATTAAAACCAGTTTCTTCCAATGTTTCCTGCCACGCCGCCTTTACACTCTCCGGCACTGTCTGAAGGTAATAATCACTAATATAAGCAATCTGTTTTTTGGTCTTTTCATCTGCAAACTGATAGGTTCTGTTATTCGCTTTTAACTGTTCATATGCCGCCTGCGCATCACTGTTCGCTTCTGACTCATACCAACCATCTTTATTTTTGCTATATTTCATACCATTGACCGTAAAATCTTTGGAAGTGTCTATCCCCAGATAAGACATAACATCCGTAATTCCTTCTGTATACCGGGCATATTCCTCCTTTGAATGTGCTACAGTAGTCATTGTCCCACCTGCATTTCGCAGCATGGATGCCAATGCATCTGCCATTCTCTGTGCTTTTACATATGATTGTGTATCATACGGATTATCTCCACCAGAAACCTCTACTCCATGCGCCGTAACCGTAAGCACATGACCTCCATTCACACGGATTCTTTGCCCTTCCGCAATATTAACAGAATTATTCTGTCTGCTAAGTGACGAACTCTTCGCCAATTTTATAGGTGTTTTTAACACTTGAACCAAATCTTCTACCGGATTTAGTAAGTGCTGCGACATCGCCTCATTATAGGTTTCCTTATCTTTAATAGCTGTATTTTTGTAATTAGATGTAAGTCCTCTTGTATTAGGATTAATATAACTTGATATTGATTGCATCATCTCAACCTCCGTCGTTTTTTCTAACCGTACCTGCTCTCTCTTATGTTCAAATGATTAAACCTCATTCGTACTTACTATTTGCATTTGGCAAATTAAGATATGTATCCATACTTTTCGTCCAAAGCAACGATAAGTCAAACCTTCCCAATTTGTTTAAATCTTCTATGCTTTTTTTGAACATTGCGATAAAATCTCTTCTGTCGTTAAGTCCCATATTACCAGCTTCAAGCGGCAGAGACGTGAAACCTCCCTGCTTTTCCACTTTGTAATGTGCCTCCAATGCACGCATTTCGACTACTGTAGCATTTGATGGATTAACATCATTGATATAAATTCTTTGCTCAAACTCTTTCCCGTTTTCATCCACACCTTTCGCTAACACCACAGGATTTTCATCCGTCGAATCATCCGCATATTTAAGACAATAAGAAAGACCTGTACCATTACCTCCTGTCCACAACATATTATCTGTTGTGAATATCTGGTATACCTTTGGTGTTTCAGCCGTATAAAATGTATTTTCCGCAGATACAGGGGCTTTCATATTATTGCCTTTTTGTTGTCGGTACATTGAAGATACCGTATGCACATTGGTTCTGGCCTAAATAAAATGGGTAAAAAAATAGCCATCTGGATTGTTAGTCCAAATGGCTTATGTAAAAAAATTTTATTTTAATTTATTGTAAAGAACTGTCTCTGTTCCTGTTATTAAATCTGTTTTTTTCTTATAAAGAAGCGTCCATGATGCCTGATTCTTAGAATAATCCATCTTTTCTTCTGGAAAAAATGAACGGCAGAAATACTTATCTCCATCATCATTCGATAAGAATAAAAATAAATTTCTGCTTTCCATTTTATTTTCCATAAGGTAATCAGCCTCAATCATTGAATACATATTTGCCTTTTTATTGTATTTAAACACTGTATCATTACTATCTATCATTTGTTCAAGTAATGGCAAAAAATGTATTCTTTGCTCTATCTTTTTATAAAAATCAGACGATTCTATTTTCTCAATTGTAATTGTTCCATCTCCTATTTCATCAAATACTTTGCCTCTGTCTCTACTCAATTCAGGTCTATCAACAAGATATTGCAGTCCCATAAGATGAAAACAATCTTTTTTGTCAAATAAGATTCTTAATGTGACTGCAACACCTTTTCTGCCCAACACAAGCTCATATTCTGTCGATAATAGCGGAATAAATGCATTTATACAATCTATAACATTTCTCATTACAGTTCTCCACTACTTCTTTAGATTAAGAAAGGCTCTGCAAAAGCAGAGCCCTTCTAACATTTTCTTTCGAGGATTAACCTCTAGCCAGATTGTGGTAAATGTCAAACCCTTATAAAGCTCATAAGGCACTGCTCTCTGGCACAACACCTTACTTTACCGCTTGGCAGACACTCAAGTTGCCTGTCTTTAATATTATATTACCTATCATGTGAAAATATGTCAATCCAAAATTTGTGACTTTATAAAGAATTAACATTTTTCATTTGCATGTTTCTTTTGTTCAATTATTTCGTGAATATTAGTGTTATACAATCTGTAAATATCTGTATCTTTACTAATCTGATTATCAAACGGAATCACCACCGAGCCACACTTGATAAGCCCCATTCCCAAAGCGGTATTGGTTACGAATCGAAGCTGTGCCTCTGATACTCCGAATTAAGCAGGACGTGGAATTCATCAATA
>OGLB01001274.1_pt1 | contig 11088 bp, 6 predicted proteins | sample 1572551 | NCBI WGS metagenome assembly OGLB01 (sample SAMEA2582003, study PRJEB24529) | metagenome | biome: Human gut stool | place: China | collected 2011
TTGCAAAACAAGGAGTATACGGTGTCGGAAAATTTTTCCGTACGCGATTTGAGAATTTTTGGAAAAGGTCAGGGGAGTACTCCGCGTGCCGTAAATGATTTCACGGTGGAAAGGGATGAGGCCGATCCGTGCAAGGCGCGTCTTTGTTGGGGGGCTGTTCCGGATGCTCAGGGGTATATTGTCCGCTACGGAATAGCCGGAGACAAGTTGTATAATAATTTCCAGGTGATGGGAGAAAATACATTGGAAATCGGAAGTCTGAATAAAGGGGTTGCTTATTACTTTACGATAGATGCCTATAATGAGAACGGTATTACTCGGACTTCCCGGATAAAAGTTTGCCGTTAATCAACAGACTTCTTTTTACCTCTTCAGCTTTCCCACAAACATCAGGTTATTGTCGTTCTCATGGAGCGTAGCAGCCAATTCTTTCAGTTGGGCTTTCGCTTCGGGAGGACATTTGCCGGAGGCGAGATGGGCTTCGATCATTTCCTGAAGTGCAGCCGGTTCGACATTGAAAATGAATCTGCCCTTGTTGAAGTGGTTGTTCGGATTGGGAATCGGGAGATTCCCGTAGAAGTCGTTGACCAGGTGATATTGGGAAGATGACATTTTCATCTTATCTACCAGTATGTCTCCTCCGGGTGTGAACCGGCCTTTATCCCAAGTGTAGTAGTGGATGAGGATATGATTAGGCAGTTCCGTGTAGATATGGATAGGTTTTTGGGCAAAACCGGGGAAGTTCATCGTGAAACGGGGGATCAGCTTGTTTGCTTCCGTATCGTATGTGAAAGTCGTGTCGATGCCGGTATAAAAGAAGTCGAATGTCCCGATATTCCGGTAGGAAAATATCTCATTGTCGAAATTTCCTGCCAACATATAGTCGAGTGCCGGTATCTGTGATAGGATGTTCCCGTCCGTGTCCATCCGGAAAGCGATCGGCGTCCCTTCTTCAAAAGGCATGTGTACGACCGAGAGCGTACCGTCGGCATTGACCTCGATTTTCGGTTTGTTGATTTGTCCGGGAAGATTGATATCTTTTATCCATTTCCCGTCAAGGCCGTACATCATGATTTTCTTCCCATAAAAGAGAGAGAGGAATATATGGCCGCCTCGTTCGTCGATACTCCCGTCGTAGATAGTCACCGGATACTCGCCCGGTCCGTTTCCCATTGCACCTATGTTGCAGAGGAATTTTCCGTCCTTGTCGTATAGCTTGACCACGTTGGATTGCTGCCGTACGCAAATGTAGTTATCGCTCACCTCGATCCACCAGGCCTTGAACAGGGCCTCGTCGGAGGTTTCAAAACGCACGATCCGGCAATCTTCGACCAGTTCGCTAAGTGGGATATCAATCGTATCGCCTGCCGCTTTCAGGTCGCAGATGTAAAGCGGGCCGTCCGGGTTTTCGATTATCCTGACACTGCCGTCGTCAGTTACCAACGATTTCGGAACGGAGGAATTACAACTTGCAAGGCTTGCCAGAAGGAAAACGATAGCGGGAAGGAATGCTTTTGTTTTCATATTCACGTAGATTTAAGTGATTATAAAAACAAAAGTATGAATAATTCGTAGATACGAACTATTCATACTTATATAATAATTAAATGATTAATGTAAATTAACGGATGAACAACAGTTCCCTATATTTCGGCAACGGCCACATCTGGTTATCGACCATCAGCTCCAGGTCGTCGATGTGGCTACGGATTTCGTCCAGATAGGGAGCGACGGTATCATGGTAAGCGATCGCTTTGGTACGCAAATCCGTGATACGGTTTGCTTTTTTGCGGGCTTCCACCATTTCGTCCACCATGCGAGTGACGGAACAGATATGTCCGGCAATCTTGCGAACCAGGGGTCGGGGCTCTTCCGACATATCGTCATATTCCGGATATCCGCCGAAAGTCTCTTTCAGCTTGGCGATGTTGTCCAATAGCAATGACTGGTAGCGGACGGCAACCGGGATGATATGGTTGAGCGATAGGTCGCCAAGGACACGAGCTTCGATCTGTACCTTTTTGATATAGATTTCCCATTTCACTTCGTTGCGGGCTTCCAATTCCTTTTCGCTCAGTACACCCGTTTCCTTGAACATCCGGATAACTTCCGGTTTCAGGTAAGCATCGTATTGTAACGGAACGCTGTTTTCGCAATCCAGGCCGCGGCGGGCAGCTTCTTCCTTCCATTCGTCGCCGTAGCCGTTCCCGTCGAAACGGATCGGTTTGGATTCCTTGATATAGGCTTTCAGCACTTCGAAGATGGCGGCCTCCTTGCTCTTTCCTTCGGCACGCAAGGCTTCGACATCCTGTTTGAACTGGCGGAGCTGGTAGGCTACGGCAGAGTTCAGTGCCAACATCGCTGAACCGCAGTTGGCCGACGATCCCAATGCACGGAATTCGAAACGGTTTCCGGTGAAGGCAAAAGGAGAGGTGCGGTTACGGTCTGTATTGTCAATCAACAATTCCGGTATCTGCGGAATATCCAGTTTCATTCCCTGTTTGCCGCTAAGGCTGATTAAATTGTCTTTTGTGCTGTTTTCAATATGGTCTAATACTTGCGATAACTGCTTTCCGAGGAAAGAAGATATGATTGCGGGAGGCGCTTCGTTGGCGCCTAAGCGGTGGGCGTTGGTTGCACTGGAGATAGAAGCCTTCAGTAACCCGTTATGATGATAAACTGCCATTAACGTATTTACTACAAATGTCACGAAACGCAGATTGTCTTCCGGTGTCTTCCCCGGTCCCATTAATAAGATTCCCGTATCAGTACCCAATGACCAGTTGTTGTGCTTACCGGAACCGTTGACACCTTTAAATGGTTTTTCATGAAGCAATACACGGAAACCGTGACGGCGGCTGACTTTACGCATCAACGACATGATCAGTAGGTTATGGTCATTGGCGAGGTTGCATTCCTCGTAAATAGGCGCTAGCTCGAACTGGTTCGGGGCAACCTCGTTATGGCGTGTCTTGACCGGGATGCCCAACTTGTAGCATTCAGTTTCCAGGTCTTTCATAAACTCCTGTACACGGGAGGGAATGGCTCCGAAATAGTGGTCGTCCAATTGCTGGTTCTTCGCGCTTTCGTGTCCTAAGAGAGTACGTTCCGTCAGCGACAGGTCGGGACGGGCGGAATAGAGGTCTTCGTCTACCAGGAAATACTCCTGTTCCCAGCCTAAATAGGAGATGACTTTATTGACGTCTTCGTTGAAATAATGGCAGACATCTTTGGCAGCCTTGTTCAAGGCTTCGATGGAGCGGATCAGCGGGGTCTTGTAGTCCAGCGCTTCACCGGTATAGGCGATGAATACGGTCGGGATACACAAGGTGTCGTCTACGATAAACGCAGGTGAGGAGGGGTCCCAGGCCGAATAGCCGCGGGCTTCGAACGTGTTGCGCAATCCGCCGTTGGGGAAGCTGGATGCGTCCGGCTCCTGTTGTGCGAGCAGCTTGCCGCTGAATTCTTCGATCATGCCGCCGCCGCCGTCATGTTCGACGAATGCGTCGTGCTTTTCGGCTGTCCCGTCGGTAAGAGGCTGGAACCAGTGTGTGTAATGTGTGACTCCTTTTTCCAGTGCCCACATACGCATGCCGGCAGCCACATGATTGGCTATTTCGCGGTCGATAGGGGTTCCGTTGTCGATGGCATGGGTCAGGGCTTTGTAGGTTTCCTTGGAGAGATACTTTTGCATTGCCTTCCGGTTGAAGACGTTCTCACCATAATATTCGGATACTTTCTGATTGGGAGTAATGGCTTCCACTGCCTTTCGGTTGGATGCTTTCTCCACTGCATTGAAGCGTGAGATTGACATACAGATTGTTTTTATGTTATACCGGCTGCAAAGATACATGCAATTCTCCATGAATGCTTTCATCCGGTAGTTAAAAATAGATGAGTAGGAAACGATTTGTCCCGGCGCATCCCGTTCGGCAATGCACCAGCTTCTCTAAAGCTATGCATTAGGTTGCGTAACCCATAGCTTTAGCCTTCATAAAGCATAGCTTTACGGTAGCCTTTTTGGGGTGTCTGTCCTTTCGAATGAGGGCGTAAATGAAGATTCAAACATTTCATCGCGTGGGATAAATAAAAAAGGTGTATTAAGAAATGCTATTATTGATTATCAGTGATTTATGGTGATAGGTGATAGGTAAACCCCCGTTTCTGTAAAAGTTTAGGAAAAATGAATTAAAAAACGCCGCCTTTAAGGTGACGTTTTTTAATTCAAACTCAGAAAAGTTTTACAAAAAGGCCTTTTCACCTATCACCTATCACCTATCACCCGATCAGAACAAACTCCAGGCTACTGTCAATCCTGCCATGACGATCGCTACCATGCTCATCAGCTTGATCAGGATGTTGAGGCTGGGACCGGAGGTGTCTTTGAACGGGTCGCCGACCGTATCGCCTACGACTGTCGCCTTATGGGCTTCGCTGCCCTTGCCGCCGTGGTTTCCTTCTTCGATATGTTTCTTGGCGTTGTCCCAGGCGCCTCCCGAATTGGCCATGAAGATCGCCAGTACGAACCCGGTGCTCAGGCCGCCGATCAGCAGTCCGACCACTCCTGTCACTCCGAATATCAGACCGGTGAGGATCGGTGCGATGATGGCTAACAGGGAAGGGGTCACCATCTCGTGCTGCGCCCCTTTTGTCGAGATGGCCACGCAACGGGCGTAATCGGGTTCGGCTTTTCCTGTTAGTATTCCGGGGATTTCACGGAACTGGCGGCGTACTTCCTCCACCATGTGTCCGGCTGCCCGTCCGACTGCATTCATTGTCAACCCGCATAACATGAAAGCCATCATGGAGCCGAGGAACATCCCCGCCAACACCTTCGGGTTCATAAGTGTGACATCATAATAGATCATAAAGTCGGAGAAAGAGGCTTTTGATACCTCGATGGCTTTGCCGTCGGAAAACGTCAGGACTGTTTCGCCCAACCGGAGCAAGCCTATTTTAATCTCTTCCACATAAGAGGCCAGCAATGCCAGGCCCGTCAAGGCTGCCGAGCCGATCGCAAATCCTTTGCCTGTTGCGGCGGTCGTGTTGCCTAAGGAGTCGAGCGCATCCGTACGTTTGCGTACTTCTTTGCCCAAGCCGGACATTTCCGCATTGCCGCCGGCATTGTCGGCAATAGGCCCGTAAGCGTCCGTAGCCAAAGTGATCCCTAATGTCGAGAGCATCCCGACGGCGGCGATGCCGATGCCGTACAACCCCATCCCTACATTGTTGAAATCGAAGCCGGAAGCAAAAAGGAACGAACAGATGATCCCGGCTACTACGGCCAGTACCGGAATGGCGGTCGATAGCATGCCCAGCCCCAAGCCGGAGATAATCACCGTTGCCGGTCCGGTCAGTCCGGCCTCTGAAACCCGCTGGGTGGGCTTATAAGACTGGGAGGTGTAGTATTCCGTCGATTGGCCGATCACGATCCCTACCAACAATCCTATTATAACCGAACAACTGATCCAGAACCAATTGTCCAACTCTAACAAATAAAGAACGCCGAAAGTGGAGAGGGCGATCAACACGGAACTTAGGTTTGTCCCTATGGCAAGCGCTTTCAGCAGCTCACGTATAGTCGCATTTTCCTTCGTGCGGACGGCGAAGATGCCGATGATCGACAATACGATCCCGACCGCGGCGATCAGCATCGGCGCCACGATCGCCTTGTATTGCATCTCTACGTCGCCGGACGCCACGAATGCGGCAGCACCCAATGCGGAGGTTGCCAGAATGGAACCGCAATATGATTCGTACAAATCCGCCCCCATGCCGGCCACATCTCCGACGTTGTCTCCCACATTGTCGGCAATGGTTGCCGGGTTGCGCGGGTCGTCTTCGGGGATGCCGGCTTCGACTTTGCCGACCAGGTCGGCTCCGACATCGGCTGCTTTTGTGTAGATACCACCGCCGACACGGGCGAAGAGTGCCTGTGTGGAAGCTCCCATACCGAAGGTCAGCATGGTGGTGGTTATGATGGTCAGTTTATGTGTGGCATCCATCGTTTCTGCCGGAATGCAGATATTCAATAATATGTACCAGAACGAAATGTCCAGCAAGCCGAGGCCGACGACAACCAGCCCCATTACGGCACCGCTCCTGAAAGCAACCTGCAAGCCGCTATTCAAAGACGACCGGGCGGCATTGGCGGTACGGGCGGATGCGTAAGTAGCCGTCTTCATTCCTAAGAAACCGGCAAGACCAGAGAAGAAACCGCCGGTCAGGAAAGCGATCGGAACCCATTCGTTTTGTACTCCGAATCCATACGCCATGATGGAGAACAAAACCACCAGGGCGAGAAACACCGAAGCGACAACCTTGTATTGTTGTTTCAGGTATGACATAGCCCCTTTGCGTACGTGCCGGGCTATTTTTGCCATTAACTCCGTCCCTTCACTCTCTTTCATCATCTGCCTGAAGAAGAACCAAGCAAATACCAGTGCCAGGATGGAGGCTACCGGTATGATCCAAAAAATAGGTGTAATCATAGCAATGAGATTTAAAATTAATACGAATTTAATCGTTTTGACACTTAGCGTCTTACGATCCTTTATTGTTCATCTGTAAATATAACAAAAATAAAGAAGTAGAGAAACTTTTTCGTAAATAATAATGTTTCATTCTAAAAAAAACAGCATATTTGTCACAGAATAAGAATGAAAACGCAAATGACGGAAGAAACGAACCATAATGCCTATAAATTAGGCTTGGCTCTGAGCGGAGGAGGAGCGAAAGGTTTCGCTCATATCGGAGTTTTTAGATTACTGGAAGAATGCGGTCTGAAGCCGGATATCATCGTTGGTACGAGTGTCGGTTCGTTGATGGGTGCTTTGTTTGCCGATGGCTATACGTCCGACGAAATTAAAGAACTCTTTACCGGACGTGAGTTTTCCGAATTCGCCCAGTTGCAAATCCCGAAATCGGGATTGTTCGACAGCAAGCGGTTCCGCTATTTTCTTCATCGTCATTTGAGGGCTAAAACGTTTGAAGAGCTGAAAACTCCTTTGGTTGTCGTGGCGACCGATCTTGACAATGGCGAGAGCCATGAGTTTCGTAGCGGCCCCATCGTAGAGGCGGTGACCGCTTCCTGTAGTATTCCGATTATCTTTAGCCCGGTCGTGATAAACGGAGTGCATTATGTTGACGGAGGTCTTTTCCATAATTTCCCGGTTTCGATCATCCGTGAAGAGTGTGAGCGTATCATCGGTGTGAATGTCAGTCCCCTTGTCCCGCAAAAGTACAAGCAGACGATTTTCCATATCGCGGAACGTTCCTACCACTATATGTTCCGGGCAAACACGTTGGAGGACCGCGAGATGTGCGATGTCCTGATCGAGGCGGAGGAGTTCGGTATGTATAAGACATTCGATCTGGAAAATGTGGATGAGATCGCGGGTATCGGATATGCTGCGGCGATCCGGGCATTCGAGGTCGTGATAAAAGAAAATAAATATGAAACCTTGGTGAACGCTATTATGGCAAGAAGAAACAACGCCTTGATGCCATAGTTTTTTCCGGAAGTTCCGGTGTTCACCCCAAATATTAACTAAGTTGGCAAATAACGCGATGAAACAGGCAAATAAGATGGTAATATATCAGGTCTTTCCACGTTGGTTTGGAAATATGAAATCATCCCTGGTGAAGAATGGAAGTAAAGTTGAAAACGGAGTAGGAAAGTTTTCGGACTTTACGCCGGTTGCTTTGTCCAAGATTAAGGAGTTGGGAACCACCCATATCTGGTATACCGGAGTGATCGAACATGCAACGAATACTGATTATACGGCTTACCAGATACGAAGAGACCATGCGGCAGTCGTAAAGGGGAATGCCGGCTCGCCTTATGCGATCAAAGATTATTATGATATAGACCCGGACCTGGCCGATAATGTGCCTGACCGTATGAAAGAATTCGAATCGCTGGTCAGAAGGACGCATGAAGCCGGAATGAAAGTAATCATCGATTTCGTACCTAATCATGTGGCCCGCCAGTATTATTCGGATGCCAAGATGGCATATGTGGAAGACTTGGGGCAAAAAGACAATACTTCGAAAGCTTTCGATCCTAATAATAATTTCTATTATATACCGGGGCAGACTTTGTGCCTGCAATTCGGTGCTCAGCAGGAAGATTTTGAATATAGTGAATTTCCGGCGAAAGTCACGGGGAATGATTGCTTCAGTACCTGTCCCGGACAAAACGACTGGTATGAGACGGTCAAGCTGAATTATGGTGTTGATTATGTGAACGGCCGTACCCTGCATTTTGATCCGGTTCCCAATACATGGGCGAAGATGCTGGATATCCTGCTTTTCTGGGCGGAAAAAGGGATAGACGGTTTCCGGTGCGATATGGCGGAAATGGTTCCGGTTGAATTCTGGAACTGGGTGATCCCGAAGGTGAAACAGGCTTATGATGTTTGTTTTATTGCCGAAGTTTATAATCCGGCAGAATATCGCAATTATATCTGGAACGGACATTTTGATTATTTGTATGATAAGGTCGGACTGTACGATACGGTACGGGCGGTCATGTGTAACCAGGCTCCGGCAAGCAATATCTCCGGATGCTGGCAGTCACTCGAAGGCATCCAGCATAATATGTTGAACTTCCTTGAAAACCATGACGAGCAGCGTATCGCTTCTTACTTCTTTGCCGGTGATCCGCGTCCGGGAATTCCGGGGATGATCGTGTCGGCTATGATGAATACCAATCCGGTGATGATCTACAGCGGACAGGAGTTAGGAGAGCCGGGAATGGACGATGAAGGGTTCAGCGGACGTGATGGGCGCACGACGATTTTTGATTACTGGAGTCTTGCCAGCTTGCGTAACTGGATAAACGAGGGAGCTTTCGATGGCGGCAAACTGACTGCCGAACAACGGCAGTTGCGCGAGGTGTACGCAAAGATCTTGAATATATCAAAGTCCGAACGGGTTATCACGGAAGGAGTTTTCTATGATTTGATGTATGCAAACCTGAGCAATCCGTATTTTAATTCACACCGTCAATTCGTGTTCATGCGTAAATATCAGAATGAAGTGTTGTTAGTGGTGGTCAACTTTGACAAGGCAGAGCAGACGGTACGCATCCAAATTCCTGACGAGGCATTCAAGGCACTTGATTTCGGGGACAACAAAGCTGCCGTACAGACCGATCTGATGACTGGAGAGAACTGTATCAGCACATTGACGGCTGCTTGGCCCTATCAGGTCGTTATATCTGCTTATTCCGGTCGTTTACTGAAGTTTACATATTGATTTATGATTTATGGTTTGTGATTTATGATCTGCTCTGACCGATGTGTTTGGTAATAAATCATAAATCATAAATCATAAATCATAATTGTTTTGTACCTTTGCACTCACAATTCAAATCTATTTACTTAAGATAAATATTCGGAATAATGAGTGCACAAACTCCTTTCTTGGTGTTTTCGGGAACTAACTCCCGGTATCTTGCAGAGAAAATTTGCAATAGTCTTGGTTGTCCGCTGGGACAGATGAACATTCAACACTTTGCCGATGGTGAATTTGCCGTCTCTTATGAAGAGTCGATTCGCGGTCGTGATGTATTCCTGGTACAATCAACGTTTCCTAACTCTGATAATCTGATGGAGCTTCTCCTGATGATCGATGCTGCCAAGCGTGCTTCAGCACACTCTGTAATCGCAGTTATTCCTTATTTCGGTTGGGCACGTCAGGATAGAAAAGACAAGCCACGTGTGTCTATCGGCGCCAAGCTGATCGCAGACATGCTGAGTACTGCCGGTATCGACCGCTTGATTACGATGGACCTGCATGCCGATCAGATTCAGGGATTCTTTAATGTTCCGGTCGACCACTTGTATGCATCTTCCATTTTCCTGGATTACATTAAAACATCATTGCCTCTGGATAACCTGTGTATCGCTACACCGGATGTTGGAGGAACTAAACGTGCCAGCAGTTATTCCAAATACCTGGGTTTGCCGATGGTTATTTGCCACAAGTCACGTCTGCGTGCCAATGAAGTGGCCGAAATGCGTATCATCGGTGATGTGAAAGGTTTGGATGTACTTTTGATCGACGATATGGTGGATACGGCCGGTACTATTACGAAGGCTGCCAACCTGATGCTCGAAAACGGTGCTAAATCCGTGCGTGCCATCGCTAGTCATGCCGTTATGTCCGACCCGGCTTCTACACGTGTAGACCAGTCTGCTTTGACTGAAATGATCTTTACGGATTCTATCCCTTATGCAAAGAAATGCGAAAAGGTGAAAGTGTTGTCTGTTGCCGATATGTTTGCCGAAGCCATCCGTCGTGTTTGTAGCGGTGAATCTATCAGTTCTCTGTATACTATTTAATTAATGCATATATCAAGGAAAGGCTGCAATCCTGCGGGATGAGCAGCCTTTTTATTTCCATATAATTCTTAACTTTGTCTGCATGAAAAAGAGCGAGAACCTTCTCGCTTGATATGATTAAGATGAATTATTGGTTTAATTATAGGTCAGAATGGATCAGCATGCGTACTGGTATCGGTAAAAAGGAGTATAAGTTCTGTTTCGTTTTGGCTCCAGACTAATAACCGGTCTGATTATATAATGGCACTCCCATAGACCGTCATACTTATGTTTTTACCGTTTCTTTTTTACTTGTTGCCTCCATCTTTACTTAATTTGAATATTACGGCCAAAAATAATAATTAGCAATTTGCCTATTTCTCTTCATCAATAATCATGCCACTGCCGAGGCAAAGACGATGGTCTTTGTCGTAGACTACTCCGTACTGTCCGGGGGCTATTCCTTGGATTTTGTTGTCGGATTCGATGCGGTATAAGTCTCCGATGCGACGGATGCGGCCGTGTGTGAAGTCCGGTGTGTGACGGATCTTGAAAGTGATCTCTTTCTCGTCTTCAAATTCTCCCCATGGGTCTTCGGTGATAAAGTCGAAGCCGTGCATGTTGATAATCTTGCCGTACTGTGTTTCCGGATCATAACCGTTGGAAACATAGATAATGTTCCGCTTGATGTCCTTTTTGATAACGAACCACGGTCCTCCGCTCAAGCCTAAACCCTTACGCTGTCCGATGGTGTGGAACC
>OGLB01001278.1_pt1 | contig 11057 bp, 5 predicted proteins | sample 1572551 | NCBI WGS metagenome assembly OGLB01 (sample SAMEA2582003, study PRJEB24529) | metagenome | biome: Human gut stool | place: China | collected 2011
ATGCTTCGGGTGTTTCAGCTGTCCTGCAGGTCGCTAAGGCGTTTTTAGCGACGGGGGTTCAACCGGAGCGAACCGTTATTTTCGCCTTCTGGGATGGTGAAGAGAAAGGCTTGTTAGGCTCCAAATATTTCGTGCAGACATTCTTGGAGATGGATAAGGTGAAGGGGTATCTGAATTACGACATGATTGGCCGTAATAAAGACGAGTCCAAGCCGATGCATGTCGTTTATTTCTATACGGAAGCGCATCCTGTGTTTGGCGATTGGTTGAAAAACGATATCAAGAAATATGGCTTGAATCTGACTCCTGATTATCGTCCGTGGGATAAGCCGGTAGGGGGGAGCGATAACGCTTCGGTCGCTCTTTTGGATATTCCGGTCATCTGGTACCATACGGATGGTCATCCTGACTATCATATGCCAAGCGACCATGTGGAAAAGATAAACTGGAATAAGATTGTCGACATAACGAAAGCCTCTTTTCTGAATATGTGGAATCTGGCGAATGAGAAAGACTATTGATGTGATCGTTTATATTTCTTATTTCAAAACACCTATGTTTCGAATTCAAAACATAGGTGTTTCGTTTTTAAAACATATATGTTTTGAACTCGATATCTTCTGGCTGTGAAAAGAAGTATTATCCATTTATAGAAAGATAGTTGTTTTGTGGAATAAGGTATACATCTTCTCTCTGTAGGTCAGTGCCTTTTCCTCGATAGCCAATAAGCTGTATGTATTTTTTTAAATCATATTGTATGATTACTGTCTCATTTAATAGACTTATAAGAAGGTAGCACTTACCTCTTTCACTTTCTTTGTAACTGATTAGATAGTTGTTTTGAACTATGTGAATTGTGTAGTCTTAAATCACTTCATATTCTTGGTATTTCAGTATTTATAGGGAGTTGATATATATGAATTGTTTGCTGAAGTTGTGAAGATGGACCTTAAAATCAAAAGCTATTGAAATAATGTGGATTTTTCAAATACAAGAAGGTCCACCCTTCTGTTATGAAGAGCAGACCTTTTGAAAAAAAATTATCAAAATATTTCAATTAATCCCATCCCGGATTTTGTTTTAAATTGGGATTTAATCCGATTTGGTTTGTCGGAATAGAGAACAAATAGTTCTTGGGATCTATAAAGTTTGGAACAGGATTTGTCATTCGTTTTGTATAAACATCAATGGCACCGTCTACGAAACCTAATCCGGATTTAATGGATTCATAATCTTTTGTATTATATCCATTTAAATCATTCTCACTTGTTGCTTTGTCTGGAATGATACCCAATTTCGGTTGGTTCAGGCGAATACCGCAGGCCCAACGCATTAAGTCGTGGTAACGATAACCTTCTGCCATTAGTTCAACACGACGTTCACGGCGGATTTCGCGGATCAAGTTGGCGTTCGGGCCTTTGATTGTTGGATATTCGGCAACCAATTTCGGGTCTTCAATCGGATTTGTTGTCAAATGGTGATTAAAACCAACCCGATCACGCAAAGCGTTGATTGTTTTATCTAATTCGGGATCTTGGCCAAGTTCGGCTCCTGCTTCTGCACGTATCAGAAGAATCTCTGCATAACGGAAGATTGGAGCGTCTAATGTTCCAATATGATGAGATGATGTGTATTCTGACGGATTGTAATATTTGATAACACCATATCCCGTAGATGTACTAACACTTCCACTGGTATATTTACCGATATCCGGACGTTTCCCTTCTAGGTAATAGGTGTATTCACCAGCTTCGGGAGTCGGTACTGTTTGTAGTAAACGCGGATCTCGATTCTTTAGTTCGGCGATTAATGTAGTATGATGAGAGTGGCCTTCGCAGCCGCACATAGAGATTGGTTTTCCTGTTGTTGCACACAAATAATCTTCAACAGCGTCACGACTCAAACCGATAGGAGATTCACCGACTGCAATTTGGCGGCTTAAGTTATTTCCTTTGCCGACAGTCGGATCATATTCCTTCGACAGAATAATTTCAGGATTGGAGTTGTAATCTGCTTGGATAAATAATTCATAATAGGCTTTACCAGGTTTTGAACCTTGGAACAATGAATAGCCATATTCGGATTTCATCAGTTCGCCTGCTGCTTCATAAGCGGCTTTGAGCAATTCGGTATCACCTTCCATATTATGATAACGGCGGAAAGTTCCTTCAAATAAACATATACGTGCCTTTAATGCAAGTGCAGCGTCTTTGCTGATGCGGTAGACACCTGTCGTTTCTTTTTTGGGTAACCATTCAATCGCTTGATCAATGTCTTTTATCATGTTTGCTACAACGGTAATACGGGAATCGCGGCCTTTGTATAGGTCTTCGTCTCCAGGAACCAATACTTTGTCATACCAAGGTACATCGCCAAAGCGTTTTACTTTATTAAAGTAATCTAATGTCTTGAAGAATAAAATTTCACCAGCATAACGATGTTTTACGGCCTCGGTTTCCGGGGATAGTTCGTAATCTTGCATAAAAGCATTACAAGCACGAATATTTTCCCATTTCCAATTGTCATTGTCTGCTGTAGAAATGCTGTGTTGACTGAAAGCTACAGAGTTTGCGTCCCACGGAAGTAGGTCATCAGACTGGAAATCAGTTTCCATCATCCCAAAATTATATTCGTTCGGATTTCCATGTCCGGTGATTAATTTGGGATATAAATCATTACAATATTGCTCTAATGCCTGTGCATTGGCATTTGCAAAGTATTGTTGTGTACTGATAGAGTCTAATGGCTCTTTATCCAGTACATCACAACTTTGGGTTGTGAGGAACAATAAACCACCAAATAATATAATTGACTTTTTCATGTTACTTTGTCTGTTTTTAGAATGTTACGTTGATACCAAATGAATAAGAACGGGTGAACGGGTAAACACTACCGTTGTCGTCAACTTTCAAGTTACCGTTATTGTCACGTCTGCCTACAGCATCCGGATCGAGGTATTTGTACAATCCTGTAGCTTCCCAAAGATTCTGACCGCTTACGAACACTTTTAGCTGACCAATGCCGTATTTATTGATGAGCGCTTTAGGAATAGTGTAGCTTAATGTAACATCTTTCAGACGGATAAAAGCACCGTTTTGCAGATATTTTGTCTGTGTTTGTTTACTTCTATCACTCCAAGTCGGAATAGGATAGTAAGCGTTCGTATTGGTTTCACTCCAAGAGTTATCGATGATGTAATCATTTAAGTTAGCCCACCAAATACCTGTCTTGTATCCCCAAAATACAGGAGAGTCCAACCATACGTCGCGTTTCATTGTACCTTGGAAGAACAGACGTAAGTCAAAACCTTTCCATGAACCACTCAAGTTGAGGTTGAAATTGTAGCGGGGAGTTGTATTACCAATGACTTTTTTGTCGCCCGAATCACCAACACGATTATTTCCACGGTCAATTTTTCCATCACCGTTCAAATCTGCATAACGAATATCTCCTGGTTTCCAAGTTGTGCTGATGAAAGCCTGTTTATTGGCCATTTCTTGGGCTTCAGCTTCATCTTTAATGAAGCCATCTGTTACATATCCCCAAATTTCGCCGATTTTCTTTCCCTGGTAATGAGTTTCATCCAAACTTAATGTCGGATTATCATATTTCGTGATCTCAGAAGTGTTGTCTGAGATGCCGATGCTGATAGAGTAATCCAAAGGACTGCCGGCCACGTCTTTAATCTGATCGTTCCACGTTAAAGATAATTCCATACCTTTGGTTCTCATATCTGCCAAGTTCTCTTTACCACCTGTCGTCCCTAATACAGCCGGGTAAGTTTTGTTTACGACCATTCCTTTTGTATCGCGGATGTAATAGTCAAAAGATCCAGTGAAACGGCCGTTCAGCATAGTCCAGTCTAAACCGATATTGGTTGTGTAAACTTTTTCCCATGTGATGTTTGTACTAGCCAATGTCGGAGTTTTCAAGCCACTAATGATACCGGGGTTCATCAGATAGGCCAAAGATTCGCTTGTCAAGAAACTTAAATATTGGAAATTGCCATCTGTAACTTGATTGCCTAATGAGCCATATGAAGCTCTGACTTTTAGGTTGTCGAAAATATTACGAGCTGGTTCGAAGAAACTTTCTTCAGAGATACGCCAACCTGCTGATACCGAGGGAAAGAATCCCCAACGATCACCAGACATATATTTGGATGAACCGTCATAGCGACCATTTACCTCAAGCAAATATTTTTGCATGTAATCATAATTCAAACGGAAGAACGCACCCTGTACAGCCCAGATTGTTGCTTCTTCACTTGGCATGTTATAAGTACTGGCCAAATCGGTGACAGGGAAATTGTTATCAAATAGATTACTAGTGCTTACGCTTAATTTAGTCGTCTTTTTGCTTTCTTGGTTGTAACCGACCATTACACCTAAATTGTGCTTGTCATTGAATGACTTCTTGTAGTCAGCCCATAAGTTCAATGCTTGATAAGTATCTCCGTAATTAGCTTTTGTTACACCTCCAGGTGTACCAACGGATAGCGGAGATAACGTACTTTCTTCTGGCATTGTCTGATACAGTATCTTGCCGTGCTGGGTTTGATCTTGATAGAATTTGTTTCCGGTATAATCTCCCTTGATTGATAAACCGGCTAACGGTGTCAGATTAAAGGCGGCAGTGTACCAAAAGTCATCCGAGTTGGTTTTGTCTCGCCCAGCTCCATCTAGTAAACCAGCAAAGTTATAGTTGAAGTTGCTACCTGCTATACCTGCAAAATTATTACCATCTGGTAGGTAAACAGGAATAGTTGGGAATCCACGATAGATTTCGTAAAAAATGTTTCCTAAATTAAAATTGCTGGTGTAGGGATAATCACTTGTATTGCGGTTATATTTTGTACGGAAAGTTACTTCCAACCATTTTGTAATCTGAGTGGAAAAGTTGAAAGACATATTAATACGTTTGTATTTATCCGTACCATATTGCAAAATACCATCTTGTCCTTTATAACCAATAGAGCCGTAGTAAGTCGTCTTGTCTGAACCACCGCTGATACTTGCATTATGCTGTTGCATGAATGACGGTTTGTACATTACGTCGAACCAATCGGTGTTCCCAGCATAAGCCCATTGTCCGGCAGCAGTTATTGAATTGTCTGTTGTATAAAATGCAGAAGGACCTCTCCCCGCAATGAAATCATCTACAGCCTGAACGTGTTCATCTTTGAAATACTGTCCGCTGCCATTGTTCACGTTTGCCTGATTCATGGCACGAATCCACTTATCGGAAGAAACACCATCCGGTAAGCGAGAGGCCATCGACCAAGAAAAGTTGTTATTGTAGTTGATTTGAACTTTTTGTTCTTTTTTCCCTTTTTTAGTTGTGATCAATACAACGCCAAAAGCGGCACGGGCACCATAAATAGAAGCAGAGGCAGCATCTTTTAATACTGATACGCTTTCGATATCTTGTGGGTTAAGCAAAGACAAGTCTGATGTTTCGACTCCGTCGACTAACAATAGTGCTTGTCCTCCATTCAGTGAAGTTGCACCACGTACATTAAATGTAGTAGCTGCATTTGGATTACCACTGGCGAAATCAATATTCAAGTTTGGAATAGCTCCTTGCAAACCTTGTGCAATGTTTCCGATCGGACGATCTTCCAGAATTTCGCTATCTGCAATCCCTACAGCGCCGGTCAGGTTTACCTTCTTTTGTACACCATAGCCAACGACTACGACTTCTTCCAGTTTTTGAGTGTCTTCCGCTAATTTGATTTGAAGAGTGGATTGTCCTGTGTATTTGATTTCTTGAGTTGTGTAACCAATGAAAGAGATCTGAATGATGTCTCCATTTTTTACACCTTCCAATGTGAAATTACCATCCATGTCGGTAATGTTTCCATTGGTTGTTCCTTTCACTACGACCGATGCTCCGGCAACAGGCCCTAGATCATCTACCACAGTACCTGTAACTTTTCCGTTCTGCTGGGAAATGTTCATACCTTGCTTGGAGGGCATTGTTTCTGCAAATATACTTGCTGGGAAACAAGTGGCACCTGCCAGCAAGATTAAGCTGATAGGTTTGAAATTTTTCAACATAATTTGTGTCTTATATTTAATTGAAAGAATGCTCTTTTAATTAAAATGATGGCGCTTATTATCGCTTTTCTACATCATATATACAAAATGTTAGAGTTTTTAGCTTTTGCGTATAAAGTTTATCTGTGTTTGTAATTAGTTCTAAAAGAACTCTGCACATTTCATATCGGTGTCAAAGATATGAAAATTTTCCGTTGTACTGTTATTTTTCTAAAAAAAATACGTAGAAGTTTCTTTTTTAACATTTTACTCTTTTGGTATTACACAGGTATTATTCTGTTTATCAGAATAATGTATCCATTGGAAATATGTAACTATATAAAAATAGATAAATAAAAAACATGGTCGTACTTCTGCTAATTTGTTAACAGAAGTAATTTAAAGAGACTTGTGTATTTTAAGTAATTATTGCATAATATATTTTACTTGTTTAATTTATTGAAAATCATATTGTTATGAAGTTGTATCAAAATGTATTAAAGCTAAAAATACCATAGTTCTTTTAGAACTAATATCATTTTAAACATTGAAAACACAAAGATGTGTGAGCCTGCTTGTTTCATTGAATAAGAAGTTATTATGAAAATCAGAGTAATTCTTTCAATATCATGGAACACAAATTATGATTCAAAAGAATCAGACCTATTAGCCTAATCCTGTTGCCGGAGCTTCTGTGATTGTTAAAAGGAACCACTAACGGCATCATGACGAATATGGATGATAATCTTCCTCCAGTGGTAGTCCATTGGTTTTGATTGATGGCATGGAAGGTGGTATCAACGCTGTCAACCCGCAGGATATTGAGAATATTTCTGCATTGAAAGATGCTGCCGTTTCTTCCATTTGCAGGGTTTGTGTTCCTTTGGTGTAATTATTACAAAAAGCGGTAGAACAGGAAAACCAGTTGTAAACAACAATAATAGCTTTCGATGGAATGATTCGGTAAGAACCCTAACCAAATGGATTCATATTCAAAAATACAGCATTCGTTCCGAATGGTCCGGGATGGCCGGGAAAAGAAAAAGGAGCCTGCTAACCCATATATGGATATGTTCTTGGCTGTGGATATATCGTCTTATAGCGAAGTGCTGTATAGTAAAGGTCTCGGCTAGGTGCATTGTGTCGGTGTAGGAGTGTGGTTAGGCGATTATGGTGTCGGTGTGACCCGTGGTATGGTCGATGGTTTTTTAATGGCAAACGGTCAGCCGATCGATGTTATACAAGGTTGGATTGACCAGTTGCCCAGCGTAATAAGTCTCTCCTCTCCCCAGTCATTTTTGGCCTCTTCGCTCATAACAGTAGCAGCGATTGTCTTATTATAATCTGTATCGGGATGAGCACGTTCGCGAAAAGCTCTCCAATAGCTCTGTGCTTTGGCATCCAGATTTCCATTCTTTTCATAACATGCTTCCATATAGTTTAATAAGGCATCTGATGCACGATTCGCAATCGTTTCATCACTCAGATAACCATTTCCTGCCGCATCCTTTTTTATTTTTTGTTCCCGAATCGAAAAAAAGTTTCTTGTATTTCTCCATTTGTCTTTTCTTCTTGTTTCTCTGTCCTTGTGAAACAATTTGTCAATATGTTTTCGGATTACTTTTTCAGCATGATCTGCTTTTACCCGAAAGGTTAAATACAAAACAACTTCTCTTTTTTTGTGTTACATATATCAAAAAAGATGTTGGTTTCAGCCAAGACATGTATCATAATTTAAACAAAAAACATTAGTTATGTTGAAAAGAATTAAGCCTGTCAGCATGGTTTTGCTTGCGAGCACGTTATGTTTCTCCGGGAATATATACTCGGCTTCAAGTGCAGGTAATCCAGACACTGACATTTCCCAACAAAATGCAAAAGTAACGGGAACCGTCGAAGATGCTTTGGGACCGGTTGCCGGCGCGTCTGTTGTTATAAAAGGAACCACCAACGGGACAATGACCGATATGGATGGCAACTTTACGTTGGATGGGGTAAAAAATGGGGATATTATCCAAATATCCTTTATCGGTTACGCCACACAGGAGATTCCTTATGCAGGACAAGCCTCTTTGTCTGTACATCTTGAAGAGGACACGCAAAAATTGGATGAAGTAGTCGTGACTGCTTTGGGTATGAAGCGTGATAAAAAAGCGTTAGGTTACGCCATGCAGGAATTGAAGGGAGACGAGTTGTTGTCTTCCCGCGAACCAAATTTGGCCAATTCGTTGTCTGGTAAAGTTTCCGGTTTACAGATTGTACGCTCCAGTAACGGGGTGGGAGGTTCTTCGAAGATCGTGCTCCGTGGTAACAGTTCGCTGACCGGTAGCAATCAGCCATTGATCGTGGTGGACGGTACGCCGATGGATAATTTTACAGGCGGTGTGGATGATGTTTGGGGTAATTCCGGAGCCGATATGGGTAACGGCCTTTCTGATATTAACCCTGAAGATATCGAATCGATGACGGTCCTGAAAGGAGCTTCGGCAGCTGCACTTTACGGTTCGAGGGCCGGTAACGGCGTGATCCTGATCACGACCAAATCGGGACGGAAAAACGAAGGGCTGGGGATTACGGTGAATGCTGGTATCACGGCTGAATCCATTTTCTTGAAACCGGATATGCAAAACAGCTTCGGACAAGGATCGGTCGGAGTTTATGACAACCAGTCCCGTTTGAGTTGGGGACCGAAAGCAGAAGGCCAGACTGTGACGGATTGGCTCGGACGCCAAGTGCCTCTCCAGACATATGATAATATCGATGCTTTCTTCCATACAGGAACCTCTTTTAACGAAGGCGTCAGTTTCCAGCAGAATGTTAACGGAACTTCTGTCTTCGCATCTATTAACCGTTCGGATGATGCCGGTATCACACCGGAATCGAAACTGAATAAGACGAACGTTACGTTGCGTGCCACCACGTTTCTCGATAAGGCGGAGAAATGGAAGGTGGATGCCAAAGTGAACTATATAAATATGAATGCCCATAACCGCCCGATCCAAGGCGTGAACCCGTCAAATGCGTTCAACACGATATACGGTCTGCCTCGTTCCTTGAATGTTAAGGAATTTAAGAGCAGCGTGGATGAAGAAGGCAATATGATCTGGTGGGATGCCTCCAAGAACCCGCAGGAAAACCCGTACTGGGTGACCAAATACCGGCAGAACAATGATACCCGTAACCGTCTGTTGGGTAACGTATCGTTGAAGTATGCGCCGACCAACTGGTTCGATATCGAACTGCGTGGCGGTACCGACTATTATACGACGACCAAAAATGAGAAAGTATATGCCGGCGGTAACACCTCGCCCCGCGGCCTGTATAATGAAGGTTCTGAGACATTCTACGAAAATAACTACAGCTTCCTGGCTACCGCACGCAAAGACAACCTGCTGGACCGCTTGGGCGGTTTCGTGACATTCGGAGGTAACCTGATGATGCAGCAGCGAACCAAGATGAACGCTTCGGCTGGTGAATTGCTGGTTCCAGACCTTTTCTCCTTGAACAACGGCATTAATAAACCGACCGTTACCTCCGAGTTGATCCGCCGGAAGATGAATTCCCTTTATGGATCATTGCAACTGAACTGGGACGGCTATCTGTTTTTAGACGTGACAGCCCGTAACGACTGGTCATCTACTATGTCCAAAGACAATCGCTCTTATTTCTATCCTTCGGTCAGTCTCTCCGGTGTGATCTCGGATATGTTACCTAAGATCGGCGGAAACATGCCGGAGTGGTTCACCTTTGCAAAAGTGAGGGCTTCTTATGCGGAAGTCGGTAATGATCTTGATCCCTATCAATTGTACAATAATTACACGGTAGGAAAAGACGAAAACGGGAATACGACGGCTGCTCCCGGCCAAATCTTGTTTGATTCGAGCGTACGAAGCGAGTTGATCAAATCATGGGAAGCCGGTCTCGACGTGCGTTTCCTGCAGAACCGCTTGGGTTTGGATTTCGCCTGGTATAAGACGAATGCGACCCGCCAGTTGCTGAACCTGCCGCTCGACCCGTTTGCCGGGTATAGTTCCCGCAAGGTGAACGCCGGTAATATCCAGAACGAAGGTCTGGAAATCTCGTTGAACGGTGCCATTTTCCAGAGTCCGGACATGCAGGGATTCAACTGGAAAGCGACAGCCCAGTTCTCCTTGAATCGCAATAAGATCATCGACCTGTATCCGGGCGTGACGCTTTATGACATCAAGACATTGGATGCGATCCAGATCGTGGCGGCACAAGGCAGTTATTATGGTGATATTTACGGACAGACCTTTCTGCGTGTGACGGACAAGGACAGTCCGCATTATGGCAAAGTGATTGTGGGAGACGACGGCCTACCTCTGATCTCTGCTGAAAAGAGCAAGGTGGGTAACCAAAGTCCGGACTGGATGCTGGGTTTGACGAACAGTTTTTCATATAAAGGGTTTAACTTGAGTTTCCTGGTCGATTTCCGTATCGGTGGCGACATCTATTCGGCAACAGCTTCCAACCTATTTGTCCGTGGTAATGCAGCCGGAACGGTTGTGAACGGTGAACGTCAGGATTTTGTCGTGCCTAACACGGTTGTCAGGAAAGACGGAGGATATGTGGAAAACAATGTTCCGGTCACTCACCAGAACTATTGGGAGCGGATCGGATCGACCGGTAATTACGGTTTGCCGGAGGTTTTCACATATGACGCAACCAATATTCGTCTACGTAACATCACTTTAGGATATACGTTCAACAGAGCGATGCTGAAAAAGACGCCGTTCCAGCGTTTGAATCTGTCTGCTACCTGCAACAATGTATGGATGATCCATTACAATTTGCCAGGTATTGACCCCGAATCCGTTTCGGCAACCAACACGAATGCGACTGGTTTCGAAAACGGGGCCGCTCCGACGAGCCGTTCGTTCACGTTTAACGTAACGGTCGGGTTTTAAAAAGCTTACAAAACCTTTCCGGAAGACCGGATGGTCGGTTTTTGATAATTTGCAATCATTTTGTAAAGGATATAAAAAGAAACAACATAAT
>OGLB01001280.1_pt1 | contig 11044 bp, 9 predicted proteins | sample 1572551 | NCBI WGS metagenome assembly OGLB01 (sample SAMEA2582003, study PRJEB24529) | metagenome | biome: Human gut stool | place: China | collected 2011
ATACAAAAAGCCTTCTTTAGTGGCGTATTCCTGAATTTCCAAAGTTCTGGCACCGGCTTCAACAACAATGTACATGCCTTCTTTGTTAAGCTCAAGAATTTTATCCATGCGTTCCATTAAAAGCACAATGCCGCCGCAAACGGGCACTGCACCGCAGGATACGCTGGTACCGGCGCTGCGCGGGGTTACCGGTACGTCAAATTCGTTGGCAATTTTCATAACGGCTGCCACTTCTTCGGTATTGGCGGGCATTACAACAACTTCCGGCAGATGATGGTAATGCGGGTCGGTTTCTTCGTCCGTTTTGTATTTATCAAGAGTTTCGGGGTCGGTCATTACATATTCAGCGCCTAATGCTTTGCGCAGAGCCTCCAGTACTTCTTCGGTGACCGGTTTGTAGTTCATCATTTTCTCAAATCCTTTCTGCTGTCCTTCATTTAAGATTTTTAATCTACAATTTTTAATCTACATTAAAAATCTTACCAGGGTTCAAAATACATTTCGGGTCCATGGCTTTTTTAATGGTACGCATTAAATTCAGTTCGCCCGGACGGGTATATTTTTCCATTTCGGCAAGTTTCTTGGCACCAATGCCGTGCTCACCGGCAAGGCGTCCGCCAATGCTGTAAGCATAGGTATAAACTTCGTCGTGGAATGCCTGTACGTTGTTTTCCCATTCTTCATCGGTCAAATCGCATTTGCACAATACAATATGCAGGTTGCCGTCGCCTACATGGGCGCAGATAAGCGGCGTAAACGGATATTTTTCGCCGGTTTTCATAACAAATTTAACTGCGTCGGCAACTTTATCGCGCGGCACAACAACGTCGTCTGTAAGGGATACGAGGCTGATAAGGCGTACGCTTTCCTGGCAGTTGCGGCGCATTTTCCAGATGCGTTCGTCTGCTTCCAACACTTCTACCGCGCCTGCTTCTGTGCACAGCTCGTCAAGGCGTTCCATCTTCATATCCAGTTCGTCTTCGTTGTAGGTTTCAACGGTAACGATAACATAAATGCCGTCCTCATAATGCGGCACATTTTTATATTCGCAGTAATCTGCGGTAGTGCGTACATAGGTATTATCCATGTATTCAATACTGGTCGGGTCAATGCCTGCCTTTAAAAGCAGCGGCACCCACTCAATAGATTTGTCCGGGGCGGTAAACACGGCAACAAGGTCGAACTTATACGGGCACAGCGGCAAAAGTTTAAGGGTTGCTTTGGTAATAATGCCCAAAGTACCTTCGCTGCCCATAATAAGCTGTTCCAGGCAGTAGCCGGTGCTGTTCTTTTTAAGGGTAGAGCCAAGCGTTACAATATCGCCGGTAGGGGTAACAACTTCAACAGAGTAAACCTGATTGCGGGTAGTGCCGTAACGTACAGCCTTGTTGCCGCCGGCGTTGGTTGCAATATTGCCGCCGATTAAGCAGCTGTCAGCGCTGCACGGGTCGCCTGCATAAAGATAACCGGCTTCGTTGGCAACACGCTGAACTTCAATAGTAGGCACACCGGCTTCGGTAACAAGATACATGCCTTCGGTATTCAGCTCAATAATTTTATTCAAACGTTCCATTAAAAGCACAATGCCGCCGCAGACAGGAATTGCACCGTCGGCAAGGCTGGTGCCTGCACTGCGTACGGTAACGGGCACATCAAATTTATTGGCAAGTTTCATAATTTCCGCAATTTCCTGAGCAGAAGCAGGCTTTACAACAACTTCCGGCTTGTGGAATTTACGCGGGTCTGTTTCTTCGTCAGTCTGATAGTGTTCCAGTGTTTCAGCGTCAGTCATAACATATTCAGCGCCTACAACACCTTTTAATGCTTCAATTACTTCTTCGGTAACAGGAGCATAAGTTTTCATACTTCATCATCCTTCCATAACTGCCGCCAAAATGGCAGGCAGGTAAAATACATATCTTTAATAATTATAATACAAAACTGCATGAATTTCAAAATTACAGACGCCAAAGTAAACAAAAATCCCTGCTAAAAAACAGGGATTTTAAAAATTTTACATTGAATTAAAAAATTTAACGGTAAAATCGCAGGTAGAAATCAATTTCACCTGCGATTTTACCGTTAATTACTCCCTACTATCTACGGAATATCTTGCAGCCGCCATTTTCATATCATTATATAAAATCAAGTCTTTTATAACAAGTTTTTGAATTGCAGTTATAAATGTTTCCATAATTTCAAAATTTGGCTTACCATTCAATGATGGAAGTGTTATTTTATCCATTTTTATTTTTGCTTTACTAACACTATCTCCCCAAGAATATTTATGCTTTAAACTTTTATAAACACACGTTGCTAAATATAATTGCTTTAATTTTGTACGCATCTCTCCTTTCAAATACAAAACTAAATTATGACTATCATTAGAATAAAAATCATTTTCCTGATAAGTTACTACAAATGTTTTACCACCAATAAAAATACAATTTCCTTTATCAAGATATTGCTCATTATATTTAATGTAAGAACTTACTGCATTATTTTCAGCACTTGCACATAAATAAGGTGTACTTCCACTATTTACAATAACTTCAGTTGATAAAATATTACCAGTATTTTTTATATCAAAAATATCAGTAATATTATATTCATCAAATTTTATTTTATCAAAATCACTTAAAAGCTTTTCTTCTCCTTCTGTTAAAGTATAATCTTTTAATCCACTTACTGAAAGATAGGCGTCAAGCTCAGCGATAAAAGATTCCATAAATTCAAAATCAATTTTATTATTTTTTATTGGTAAAGTTATTTGGGTACTTTAAATTCTTTTTCAAAATTTCTAACTAAAACATTTTGAAAAACTTTTTGTTTTTTATTTAATATGCTAATAAAATACAATGCAATTTTTGGTGTCAACTCAAAATTCTTAGGAACAGCTCTTTTATTAAATTGTCCAGCATAAAAATCTTTTTCCATAAAAAAGAACTGCATTCCAATTAATCCAACAGCTAAACATCCTCCTTTTATTTTGTGTTCTTCATCAAAATAATCAACATATCCAGATATACCATTATTCAATACTGTTCTTGTAAAATAAGGATATTTTCCATTTTCACTAAATATAAAGCTATCTTTATTTAATTGTGGATTTCCTTTTATGTAAAATAAATCGTCTAATTTATACTCGCCCCACTCAACATTTTGTAATTTTCTATTGAGTGAGGCATCTATTTTCCCAGGCCTGAATCCTCCAATCCTTTTTGTTTTAAAACATTAGATACTTCCCAAGCCAAATAATCACTTACAGTTTTCTTAAAATCAGCTAATGTCGGCTTTGTATCAACCGGTACAGATTGATTCCAGTCAGCTCCATTTTCCGGGTCAATAGTACTTTCGTAATATTCTTTTTCAGTAAAAATATTAAGCTTAGATTTTCCAAAACGTACTAAATTAACAATTTCCTGATAACGTTCTTTTGCCTTATCAGTATCTCGAAGATTATTACTTGCTTTTTTACGGTTCGTACGTGTATATCCATCATTAGAAAAATCAATAAATTTTACAATATCATCTTTTTGATGTGCTTCTCCTACCCTAAAAACATAAATATTAGTCTGCACGCTTGATTTTCCTATAAATAAATCTGTTGGCATTTTTATGCTGGCTAAAAGAGTACTGTGTTTTAAAATTCTTTTATTATATTCACTTGCCTTGCCACTTCCTGCCGAATTTTGAATAATAATTGCTGCGTAACCATTTTCCATCATAGAAAGTGCTTTTTCAACAAAAATCATACCGTTACCCTTAGCAGAATACGGTGGGTTCAAAACAAACGCATTTGCCGGAAATTTTACAGCTTTATTTTCAAATCCATAATTACCTACAAAATCTTTTAATGAATCCTTATTTAAAATATTAGAGCTGCCATCTCCCATTAAAATCATATTTAAAATCGCAAGCATGTATATGTTTGGAAGAATTTCTAACCCTAAAAGTTGTTTGGCTTTAATTTCTACTTCTTTGCGTTTAAATTCATCAGGCGACTTTATATTTTCTTTAGCATCAATAATCATTTCATTCATTGCTGCTACCAATAAACCTGCTGAACCAGTTGCAAAATCCCAAACATAAGAATCTTTATTAACTCTTGCTAATTTAACAAGCAGTTTAGCTACATAAGAAGGAGTTAAAACCACATCGTTAAGTTTATCCTGTGTAAACCCAAGCCAATTATACATTTCGTTAAATAATTTACCTGTAAAATCAGTATTTAAACCAATTTTATAATAAATACCCAGGTCATCGACTATTTTGCAAAATACACGCTTAAGTTGGCTTTCCCCATTTTCAACTTTATTGATATTATCTGTTGTAAGTGTATTTTGCAAAGTCCGTATAATTAACTCTTTCTTTTCTACCGGCAAATATTTTTCATTTAAAAATGCTCTAATTTTTCTAAGTATTATTTCACCATCTGTATTCCCTACTTCTGAAGATGATAATAAATCACTTTTTTCAAGCGGAGACACTTTACCCGGCACACCAATAGTTGCTATTATAGAAGCAGCGACTAAATAAACTCTGTCATTTTCTCCCAAACCTTTTTCGTTTTGATATATATCATTATTTAATTTTACTAAACTTGCCGTAATTTCTTTTTCCCGTCGTTCTTTTAACTTATCAATTTCTTCCTGTGATAACTTTAAATTTTTTACTTTTTCAATAAACTCATTAAAATTTTCTTTTTTCAAAAAAGAAAAATCTGTATAATCATCTATTTTTTGCCCTAAACCGAAATTTTCTTTAGAAACATAATAAACACCAATAGAATACTCTATTTTACCTTCACTATTTTTAAATCCAGTCATGCCAATAGCTATAATATCCGTATAACTGGTATAGTGCAATAATGCATTGGCATAATGTATTGCACCATTAACTGCATATGAATTTATGTTTTTAAAATTCGGTTTATTTTTTCAGTTTTATTATCAACTTGTCCATTAACATCAAGTTTTACAAGTTTATCCGCATATCCTTTATATTCAATAAGCACAGGATAATAATTTAAATATTTATCTTGCAATAAAAGTTTAGCATCCGGTCTGTTTCCACCAGTACCACCATTTTTAGAATAATACTCATCAAGAGCTTTATCAATCTCAGTATTTAATGACTCCTGTTCTAATTTATAATCCAATTTATAAGATTTTAACCAACCATTAGCTATATCAGCTATATTAGGTTCAACAGATTGTTGTTTTTTCGGCATCATTTTCCCTCCGCAAATTTATTTTAAAATCGTTAAATATTTGTCAAGCCGCCCACTTACATAACCAGCGACCAATTTAATCATTTCGTCCGCATTGCCATCTCTGTAATAAATATCAAAAGCGTCATAATAAAGTTTGCGGTCTGTAAACTTTACGTTAATAGCAGGATAACCATTTCTAATTAGTTCAAGATTCATTATTAAGCGCCCTGTCCTACCATTGCCATCGATAAAAGGGTGTATGCCTTCAAATTCCAAATGAAAACGGGCTATTCTTTCAATAGGATGCATTACTTTTTTACGTTTTTCGTTTTTTTCAAACAATTCTTCCATTCTCGGCTCAATAAGATACGGCTGAACAGGTTCTGTATATGCTCCCATAATAGTAACAGGTATACGCCGGTTCACGCCTTTATCTTCAGGTCTGTTTATCAGCACCAGCGAATGTATGTCTTTAATTTCTCTTTCAGATAATTTAATTTTATTCTGAGCAATTTCTTCAATATAAAGAAATGCATCACGATGCCCAATTGCCTCAAGATGGTCTTTTAATGGTTTACGGTCTATAGTCATACCTTCAAGAACCATTGCTGTTTCTTTTAAAGTTAGCGTATTGCCTTCGATAGCGTTGGAATTATACGTAAAATCTACCATAAATTCATCACGCAGGCGCTGTATTTCTCCGCTGGTAAGCGGTCTTGATTCATTAATCTTTGCTTTTTTTATATCAATCAATTTAAAAAGTTCAGCAAATTTACCGGTAATTTTTTGTTTAGGCAATTTACGTTTATCAACAGGCTTCTCTGCACCAGCAGGTATCATATATAAATTTCCCTTGCGGATAACGCCGTCTATCTCTCCATTTGCACAAAGCAAACGTACTCGGCGCGCAGAAATGCCCCATTTCTGCGCTTTTTGCGTAACTGTCAAATATTCCATAGCCCTTCTCCTGTAATATTATAAAATTTTGTTTCCAGTATAACATTTTATCGGAATAATAGCAAATATATAGCCGATAATTTGTGTTGTTTATTCCCAAATGAGCACACAAAATTTTACTTACTAAAAAATAAACGGCCTAAGCGTAAGCCTATGCCGTTTACAATACAAATATACAGTTTTTAAAAATTGCGCTGGTAGCTGATGCCAATAATTTTGGTATAACTGTCATGCGTATGGGCACGGCCATCAGTAGCAGAGTTATAATCGCCACCTCTAAACTTAAACTGCAAATCTCCTACATCCATCCAGCCCAAGGCGATTGCCAGTGTCTGGTCTTTATCGTTATAGCGCGCGCCGATGGAATAAGTTTTTCTGTTGCCGGTCGGCACCATAAAATCGCCGCCGTCATAGGGAATGGAAGATTCATCATAAGCAAAGCCTGCCATTACGGTGTATTTATCGCTCAGCTTATGCTCCACACCGATGGCATAACGCCAGCCATCCTCCCAGTTTTTGGGGCTAGCGTGTACTTTATCGAAGTTTGGCAACCTTGTACCAGAAACATTAATATTCAAAGCATCATAAGTGCTCCAATTAGTACGCACAGCGTTCAGTTCCACGCGTGTTTTATCATTGAATTTGTGATTATAACCAATATGCCAGGAATCCGGCAGCGTTACTTCACCATACGCATCACCGGAAAAATTACCTAAATATTGATTAGTATTTGAATTAACTACATCATAAGCATTAAAATCAGCTTCCATGGAATGTTTTATGCGGCTGCGGTAAACTACGCCGATTTCATTCTTATCGTCAAAAGCATAGTTGGCTGCGGCATTCCAACCCAAAGCGTAACTCTCGCCTTTAGTATGAGTTGGCATCAAAGCTTCTCTCTCTATAGGATTCCATGCAGCATTTTTCTCCATAGTCAGGCGCACATAGTTAATTTCAGCGCCAACAGCTGCACTCCATTTATCATCAAACTTATGCGCAAAAGTCGGCGTAATGCTCACGCCATCCAAACGGGAAACAAAAGCGTTTGTAGAAACCTGTGAATTGCGTTCAAATTCGGACACCATGGCAAAGCGGCTGAACGCACCTATGCCGAACCAGTCTTTGTCATTCAGTTTTTTTACATAGTAAGTACCCGGTGCAAAACCAAAATGCACACGGTTATGCCCGCTTTCAAGTAATTTATCATTTTCGCCATACAAATCATATTCGCCGTGCGGGCTAAGGTAGGTTGCACTTACCTTAAAAGCCTCGCCGTCCACCTTAGTGATAGATGCCGGGTTGTAAGCCACGTTAGCAGCGTCGCCTTCGGCAAACATACGGGCTCCGCCCATGGCAACGCCTTCGGCACTCCATTCGTTAATGGCAAAGCCTTCTGCCCCGGCAGCCTGCGGCAAGCCCAAAGCACATAAAATTCCTAATGCCAAAACTTTATTTTTTAAATTCACATCGTCACCTCTGTTAAAATTATTAGCAGCTGGTACTATTGTAACAGATTTGTGAATTTTTAGCTACAAAAAAATACGCCCCTGCATTAAATAAGAGGCGTACAAATTTCTTTATTTATCGTCAATACCGCGGCGCAGCACTATCGGGCGCTGCTTTTCCCATGGTTTGTACTGCACGGTGCTGCAAAATTCATAGGCTTTATAGCGTTTTACGGCGTCTTCTTCCGCTGCGGCTTTAGCCAGGTCGCGTTCAGCAATATCGTTTTGCGGGTAATACTTAAAGGCTTCGGCGTAAATTTCACCTGCTTTAGCGTCATCGCCTGCGTTACGCGCACCTTCTGCCAAAAACTTCAGTGCAAAATATTTATATGGGTTCACACCGTTGTTATCCTTTTCAGCTTCAACCATTGCCTTGGCTTCATCAACAGCCTGCTGCGTTTTGCCAGCTTCGCTCAGCACCATCAGCCTGCGGTAAAACATATCGCCGCGGGCGCAGCTGTGAAAGCTGTGTTTATAAGCACGGCTCAGGTCGTACGCTTCTTTTAAATAGGTAAGGGCTGCTTCTTCGCTTTTGGCCAGTTTCCAAACTATTTCAGCAATATCTCGCAGGCACAAAACCTTGTGCTCCGCTTCGCTTAAACCATATTCCGGGTCGTCATCCATATCGGGCTCTACATTTACAACCGTGCTTAAAACTCGCATTGCGCTTTCGGTATCGCCCATCCAGTAAAGCGCGCGTCCTACAATCGAGCGGCAGCGCCAGTCATTATAATCCTGTATCATGCCTACCGGCACAGGGTATTCTCCGTTAGCCAAACGGGAAACATACCCCATCCATTCCTGTTGGTCCATATTATCTGCCTCCTGTCAGTCTGCTTTATTTAATTGTACCATAATAAAATATTTTTGGCATAAAAAAGGGCTGCCGCACACATGGAAAGATGTGCGCACAGCAGCCTAAAATAAGGGAAAGCGTTAGTCAAGGCAATGTATAAAAACATCATTGCACAATGCAAATTATACACTGCTAAAAGAAATTTGTCAAGTCTTTCTATAATTTATTAAAATTATTAATTTTTTTGTAACATTTTCGGCGCGGCCGCATAACATAAACGCACTAACAGCTAAAATATTCTTTCTTTTACTGCGCTTTTAAAAGCTGCGGCGCCATTAAAGTTTCCTTTACATCTTCCCATACAACAAAATTAGCCTTGCTGAAGCCGTTAAAAGTTGTTGCCGACGCCGATGTATAAGCCCCGCAGATAGGCACAAGGATTAAATCGCCTTCTTCCTGACGCACTGTCATTTTGCCGCGGAACATAATGTCGAGAGAATCGCAGCTTGGGCCTGCAAAAGTAGCGGCCACCTGCTCGCCTTCTTTAAAGCTGATAAGTTTAAAGTCCCACTGGTCAAAAAGCACACCGGAAAAAGTTCCGTAAAGGCCTTCATCAAGGAAATACCACGGCTGCCCGCCGCGTTCCGTTACGCCGATAACACTGGTAATAAGGTTTACTGCCGTACCGCAGATAAAACGCCCCGGCTCCGCCCAGATTTCCACTCCCGGAAAATCTTCGTCAAGGCGTGCGTTAATCTGATTGAGCATTTCCTGCAAATTAAAGCGTACTTTCGGTTCGGGAATGGGGAATCCCCCGCCGATATCCATAATGCGCAGCTGCATGCCTGCCGCCGCTGCTTCTTCAAAAATTTCACGCGCAATATCAAGCGCATACAAATAAGGGTCGGCGCTCGTAGTCTGGCTGCCTACATGAAAGGCAATACCGGCAGCGTCAAGCCCGGCATCCCTTGCTTTCAGCAAAAGCTCCAAAGCCTGCTCGCGGGCAGCGCCGAATTTTTTATTCAAATCGACATGAGCCGAACTGTTATCTATCCTGATGCGCAAAAGTACCGTTGCACCCGGGCACTCACGCGCCATTTTATCTATTTCGCCTGCGCTGTCAAAAGTCATCTTGCCAACACCGGCATTACGGCAGGCACGCAGCCCGTTTACCGTTTTCATCGGGTTGGCGTAAATCATCCTGCTGCCGTCAACGCCAAGGGAACTTAATTCCATAATTTCCCCGTCGGAAGCAACGTCAAAGTTAGAGCCGAGGTCACGCATCAGTTCCAAAATACGCCTGTGCGGATTGGCTTTAATGGCATAAAAAACTTTAACGCGCGGCAGATGAGTGCGCAAAAGGCGGTAATTTTTTTCAATCTGCTCCAGCGAAAGCACCAGAAGCGGAGTACCATATTCCTGGGCCAGCGCCTCGGTTTCTTCTTTGTTAAGCCTGAAATATTTTTCTTTTTTCATATCCACTCTCCCCTTGCCTGAGCATTAATTAACGTATATGATTGTACCACAATTTTCAGAAAGTACAATAGGAAAATGAAAGAAATTACAAAATTTTAAAGGAGTTGCGCCCAAAACTTTAATAATCGCTGATAGCGGCAATTTTAAGCGGAAAAATCCCTAAATTTTACAGTTTTTTAATCTTTTTTCATTCCACCAAATATTGTGGCATGGCAAAGAGCCTTAAGCAAAATACGGCAAAATAAAACGCTATTTCAATATGCCAAAACTATCTGGCCGGTTTTTCTTTACTATTATATCAGCCTTAAAATCAGTTTTATCCTAAAAAATGCAATAAAAAAACACCCGCAAATAATGCAGGTGCGCATATTTCCTGGAGCGGGTGACGAGACTCGAACTCGCGACACATAGCTTGGGAAGCTATTGTTCTACCACTGAACTACACCCGCATGTGTAAATTGTATTAATAATTATATCACAGCCTTTCCGGCTTGGCAATATTCTAAAACCCGGCCGACCTCCCTGCTGCCGCCGTTTCAAAAATTTTATGCCATATCTTTACAAAGTTTAAAGATTATGGTAAAATCTCGTCTTGCCGTCACTTTTAAAGGCGGTAAAATTTGATGATAGGAGGAATATGATGGTTTATATTAAGCCGTCTACACGCCTGCGTACCGATTACAACCAAATTGCCGAACTGGCACGCAGAACAGGCGATGCAATTTACATTACCAAAAACGGGGAAAAGGATTTAGTGGTGATGTGCGCCCGGGCGTTTGAACTGCGCGACTTAGTATTAAAACTCAGCAATGTAGTTTTGGAAAGCGAAAACACAAGATTAAACGGAGCAGCCGCTTGCGCTCTGGAAGAATTTGAAGCAAGCCTGAAGCAGAAAAGCCATGGTTGAAGCGTCAATAAGGCTTCTGCCGCGCGCGGTTAACGACCTGAAAAATATCGGCGCTTACTGGCGGCGCAACATTACACCGGACGAAGCAGACAGAATAACCGGCAAAATACTGCGCGATTTAAAAGAACTGAAGCTCTTTTATCCGGCGGCCGACAGCATTAAATACGAGCCGCTGAAAAGCAGAAATT
>OGLB01001281.1_pt1 | contig 11044 bp, 8 predicted proteins | sample 1572551 | NCBI WGS metagenome assembly OGLB01 (sample SAMEA2582003, study PRJEB24529) | metagenome | biome: Human gut stool | place: China | collected 2011
ATCTTTTACGGTCTCCGGTTTGATAAGCTTTTCCCGATTCGGAGATGACGTCTACTTCGCGCATTGCTCCGTCACGGTTGGTTTGTACGGTGTATTTGCTGTCGCTTTGTTTGAAATAGATGGTACATTCACGTCCCACAAGCTGGTCTGTCTGTTCCGTGCGGTTGACTTGTTGCAGTTGGTAGGCTTTCTTATACAGAAACCAGACGGCAAAAACAAAGAATAACCCTACCAGAATACCGACAACGTAAGCCGAATCCGATTCCGAAGTGGGTAAGTCCTTTAAAGGAAACCACACTGCTGATGTCGGTATCTACGTCTACATCTGCATCCAGATCTCCGAAAAAGATAGATAATACGAATTGGATGAGAAAGATTCCCGTTGTGACAAGAGCGATGATGAGAAAAAAGGTATGGCTCATAGTAATTCTGTATTAATATAAAGTCTCTAGTTATAATACCTCAAATATACGGGTTTATGGGAGATAAACAAAGATAATTCATAAAAAAAATCCCCACCCACTCAGCGCTACTTTCACAAGCTGCCTCTGAGTGGATTGAGGAACACAAACAAAACAAACAATATATTGTGTAATTTCTTACTATAAGTTATGAAGCTTATACTCTTTGACGGCTTCTATGCCGTAGGACAGTCGAGTATAAGCAGTGAGTCTTCACACAGCGTAACGGAGCATTTTTCCAGGACGTTGAGATCGATCTCTATTTTTATTCTACCGCAGACATCTTGCACTTTGTGTTTAAAGTCTACAAAACCCTTCACGAATTTCTCTATCCGGTTGGCTGAATGTTCGTATGCATACCAGTGCCCGTTTTCTTCAAACAGATACGCTTGGCGTATATCTGTTGATTCTAGTTGTAGGATGTCTTTCGGTGTCATAATGTGGTGTATTAAATTAATAGGGAGTTACATATATCGCTCTGGCTCTTTTAGTGGCATTTCTGTCTTGAGTCGTTTTAAGAGTTTTCGTAGCGGAGTCCAGATAGTAAGTACTTTGTTTACTATTACTATCTACAGAACCGGTCCAGTAATTTTTATCAGTCCGAAGCGGTTGGAACGGATTATTTCCTGTATACTTAAAATTCATGATAGTTTTCATGGTCTCTGCATCTGGTAGACAATAGTCATCAGAAGTACTTGTCGGAGCTCCGTGTGGTAAATCGCGACCGGATTTCCTATAACAATATGTTTGAACTGGAGATGTTTCATTTTCTTTAAAGTACATGAACCATGTGTTATAAAGTCCATGCTGGGTTGTGCTTTCTCCGAAATTGAACGTTGTATTGAAATAAGGATTAGATTGAGTAACTGTTCCATTCATATCATCACCCATATATCCCCAAGCTAAATTGTCTTCCTCTTCGAAACGTTCAACCCATACTTTATTGGCGATTTTTATAGGAGTCCATTGCTTCATGGTGACTGTCTGAGTCTCGCCAGTTTCTTTGGATTTAATTGTTAATGTGATTTCTCTTGATATGTCTTCTGTTCCAGTGAAGCCTGTCGCATATAGAGACCATGTTTGAACATAGTATTCTATTCTTCCATTCTGACCGCACTCACCGTATTCAGTAGGTTCTACCCATCTACCTTCTGTCTCAGAGTAAAACTTAACCCATGACTGACCACTGGCTGGACCAGCACTGATTTTCCAATTGTTATCACCCACTACTTCTAAATACCCGTGTGTTGCATGGCAATCGAAATCAAAATCGTCTTTTACGAATCCCCAGTCTTGAATATTCATATCTACGCGCCAACTAAGATCTTCTTTGTTGACTACTAGATTTCCATTGGCATCTTCTTTTCCATCTTCATTAGCGCCACCATTACCTTTTAAAGTTAGCGTAACTTGATAATAGTTATTCCTTTTTATATTAAAGTCATTGTATGCATTGTCGCCTAATAGAAAACGGTATGCGATACTTCCCTGAACCCCTTTGTTTGAGTTGTTGGGGTCTTGATAATAATATTCAGCTTCAACTAAAATATATGAATACTTATTCCCATTGTTACCATCTAAAAATGATTGTAAATCAGCAGGCGTATTGCCTGTGTATTCTTTAGGATGTTTGTTTCTTTGGTCACCTATTGCGATGTTTTCATTGGTTCCTTGAAGATTTTCAAACATAAACATGGGGATAGTCCCCGGTTCTAGTTCATGTCCTCCTACAAATTCGGTTGTATTTGTTAGGGCTCCCCAACCTTCGGCATTTGCCAAGTCGATCGTTTGGCCTAATGAAACAAATCCATCCGAATGGCTTATTTTATTATCGTTTCCGATGAAACAAGATTTGGGGACATTGTGCAAACTCATTCTTTTTGGAGTGATTCTAACGCCATCTTTCAGTTCGCTGCCATCTATCTTTACTGAAAACATAGCAAGAGTACGCTTTAATGAAAGTGTCCCGTTTGTTAATTGTTTAGTGGAGCCGAACATCATACAATCGTTTGCTCGATTGGGCTGCCCGTCTGCAGCTGTTTGTTTTAATAGCTTGAGTGCATCAATGGTTTTTATCGTGATAGAATTGTTATAATTAGCAATTGCATATATTTCAGTAACTTGGTCGAAATCTCCTTCTTCTCCTCTGATCGTGATATACCTTTTATTGTCTCCTTCTTCGGGTCTCATTGGTAAAGAGTTTCTGGTCATGATAACACGGTCATCGTTGGGAGTCAAACCACTTTCATCAAAATAATAGATCTTAGTTATATCATTTCCACTAGCTAATACAATATTTAAATTATTAACAATAGAATAATCAACACGGTTACTTACCGCACGGGTGTTTGTAGCGATGCGTGTCTGCTCCGGTAGGCTTATTGTAAGTTGAATTTTATCAGTTTGGTTGGGACATTGTTTATAATTATCCTCTTCCAAACACGCTGTCAACACCATAGGAAGCATTGCTAATATGGACAACCAACTGTATATATCGTTTTTTCGTATCATGGCTAATGGGTTGTTTTGTTTTAAAACTTCTCTTACAAGTCAAAGTCGTTTAATTGGATAACCCAATCATTGATTTCGACAACTGTATTGATTAATGTTAGGTTTTCATCTACAAAGACAAGCATACTATAGTTGTCTTCTCTGTCCAGGTATTCTTGTAACGGCATATCCGCGTATTTCTCTGTTCTCAACAGGTTAAGATACCCGATCAAATCTCCGGTTTTTAGGATATTTTTATTTGTTTTCGTATCTATGATACTTAATTCGGGATTTTTGTCCTTCATGAGTCGTGCTACGCTCAATTCTGCAATGACAGCAGGATATTCAGTGTCTACCACGTTGAATGCCCTAGTAGCAACTGTTTTTTGTTCAGTCATAAATGGTTTGTAAGTCAACATATCATCGTCCAATAGCGTATTGTCATAATTCATAAATCCGTTATCGTCGTATATATTGAATTTTAATTCGTTTTTATTGATAGCACGTGTGATTGTTGCATTTTCGTTTTGTTTTACTTGCACCAAAGCAATGCGTATATTGTTTGTGTTTTTTATTAAACTGACTTCTGTGAAGCGCTTTCTTCCACTACGGGTAGAGGGGCCTTTCTTTAATTCTCCGTGCCATAATGAGGAGAGTTCATGTTCTACAATAAACTTGTCTTTATCTCCTTCTGATCTACCCTGTTTAGTAGGGACTACCACACTGTTGCGTATCGTTTTGACGTTAAGGTCTGTAATATTAGCCTTGCCGGGAGTAAGCAAGGGAACAGCAAATGATTCATCGTCCAGTCCTGCCCATGCTATGAGGTGATATTTTTCGGGATCGATATCCATTGTCATGGCATATTCGCCTGTTGCCAACATATCTCCTGATTCCGCTTTCATGGCTACGAGATTATTGTTGTCATCAAAAGCATAAAGCGTTATGTTTTTCACCTCTTGAGCGAACGCGTCCACATTTTTTATATTGTAGTCGTACTTGAATGTTACGCCGTATTCGATACTGCAATCGCCTTCATCGAAATCAAATACGGAATCGCAAGCAGTCATTGTACCAACCAATGTTGTGAATAGCAATATCTTGTTTGCTTTTTTTTGTATGTCAGTTAATATGCTTATCATTGTTTCTGTTTTTATGCTTTTGGAACGCTTATGTTTTGTTTGATTAATCTTCTTTTGGTGAAGCGCGAGAGATGTAGAAATAGATAAGGGGGGAGAGGAGGAATCTCCTTCTCTCCCTCTTGCAACTTTTTATCTTTGGAAATTATTTGAATTCAAAATTATTTGTTTGAATAGTCCATGGTTCAACTTCAACTGAGAGTTTCAATGTTGCCAGCTTGGGTTCGTCTTTTGGTTCCGGTAATCCTAGCTTTGCTATGCCTGTAACTTTTAATTTATAAACGTTGTTACGAACAATCTCGGCTTTGCCATTACTTAGGATGTCTGCTTTGTAGTAGCATACACCTTCTTCATATTTTCTGACACCGTACTTACTCCAACAATCTGCAATAGAGGTCGTTGCTTCAATGTCTGTATATACTGCTTTTAATTCATTGATAGATTGGTACAATACATTGTCTCTGTCTACCCAGAATGTTTTGGCTTCATCATTGATAGTAGCTGTAGCTTTATATATCGCCATTGTGTGATTTTCTCCATAGTTTTCGAGACAGTATACGATAGAACCAAATACTTCTTCGTTTTGAGTCGTTATACCAGTAATAGGCTTGTAAGCAAATGAACCTAATGTATATTCTTGGAACAAAGCTGGGGTGATGGCATTTGTCTGTGGGAATACATACGAAGTTGTTTGCAAATTAGCATATGAATAGTTGCTTATGGAAATTTCCACCTTGATAGCATTTCCAGCCGGATCTTTCATAGCTGTTCCTTCGCTGCTATTGGCAACATCAAAAGCATTATTGGTTGGAGTTGTTTCTTCCAGTTTAGCAGCTACTCGACTGACTTTTACTAAAGCAGGGACTTCTTGTTCTGCTACAAATTTAACTTTTGTCTTGCCGTCACTACTCATCAAGAAATTGTTTTTGCCAGTGATATCGTCGATTCCAGTGATTTCGCCAGCATTATATGTGGATGTGTTATAAATGCTGGTGAACCAGCCATCCCCGGTTAAAGCAGCTTCAATTGCAGATGTCGGGTTAAGCACAACATCTACAGTAGCATTTCCTGGCTGTACCGTGATTTTGTCTTTGGTATACAATACATTGGGAGTCGATTCTTCGAACTTAATTCTAGGAATAATGGTCACATCTTTTCCTCCGCTTTCATAACTAATAATAACAGTTGCGCTTTGGAAGTCCTGTTCTGCAGACAATCCAGTTTCTGTGGCGCGGGTTAAACTAGGAAATGCGATACCAAATTCCATAATCGCATTCTTTTCACCGGTTTGATTACCATTGTTTACGAATTCGTCATTCTCGTTGCTACAAGCTGTCATGGCAGCTACTGCTAGACCTGCTAATAATAAATTTCTAACTTTCATCTTTGTTTTGAGTTTAATGTGTGATGCTATAATTCTTTTTTTTAGGGTTTGCATATTATACTATGTATGTATAATACGCTAATTGTTTTTTCTTTTTTTTAGGAGAGTCATCTAAAGGATGAGGGTCGTTTGTTTTGTTAAAACATCATTTTCTTTTTAATAGGAAGCCCTTATATTATATAAGGAAAAAGAAGTAACTTCCAAAAGGAGGATTTTTGTTTGTTTCTTATAGGCAATGTTTCTTTTATTTGTTTATTACTAAATTTTTGTTTTGTTTGTTTTAAGGAATCTTTTTGTTCCTTATCGACATTGCAAAGTTATGGGAGAAATGTAAAACTGTTGATTGGTGTTTTTTTCAATTTTCAAGGTGAATTTTTCAATCTTTCAAATGTCACTTTTAGGGTGGGTGAATTAGTCATTTTGTGAATGATTTGTTGAGGTGATGAATATTATACCGCCTTTCCTTTTCTTTTTCCACTGTTTGTATTGTATATTTTCTTCAACTTATTCTGCATAATAGAATAAATTTTGCAACTATTTAGGCGGGATGGAATGATTTGTGTCTTTTTCATTCTGTTTTGAATGATTTACTGCTGCTGTTGTCGTGTTCATAGCAGACTGCATTACGTGGAACAGGTGGATGATTTCATCGTTACAAGAATACTTTCTCACCTTAGTGAGGATTAATTCTTATCAAGGTGAGAATATTTTCTCATAGTGATGAGTATTTTTTCTCACAACGGTGAGAATTGTTTGAGAATTTAATGAAACGTATTTCGCTGTGTATTAGTTGAGTAGCGAGTTTGTAACCGTGTTGGAAAAGTTCGGATCTGTAGTAGCGGAGACTAATATTTCGGATGCGGCTGCTTTGAAATAAATCCCTCAAATTGGCAAACTGAAATAATATATTAAATCCCCAGGAAAATAATGTGAGCCGTTACTTGATAGATGAGAAAAAACGCACTGCCTTCTCAGGTGATGCGTTTCTTGATTTGGGGTTAAAATTTTAATTATAAATCATAGGGGGGAACAAATACTGTTTGTCTGTGTTATTGTTTTTTGTTATTCTAAGGGATAATTTTGTTTCTTCTTTAATTCTTTCAAGTTAGCGTCTGCTTGCTTTATGAGACCGGCAGCTTTAGCTGCATTGAAATATTTTTCGGCTGTGTCTAAGTCTCCTTCTATCATAGCGATAATGCGCAGGTCGTGTTGTGTCTCTGTCGCTTTTGGATCCGCTTTAGCCAGATATCTCTTGGCAGTTGTCATATCACCACCTTTTTGTATCTCCATTGCTCCGGCATTGAGGTTGGCGATTGGATCATCCGGAAACATTGTAGCGGCTACCTGGAAAGAGTGGTTGAATTCTTCGCTTCCCGGTTCACAACTTTCTGCAATCCGGTAGATTTCCTGCAAACTCAACAACTGCGGGCGCTTATTGATAATTTCTTTTGATTCTTCAAGGCTGAGGCCACGAACTGTATAATTGACCGTATAATCTGAATGACGGAGTGCAGGATAACATTCTGCCAATATATATTGATATGTCTGAGGTCCAACCAGATTAGCGATATCGCGTTCCTTCTTATCAATGTTTATGCTTTCATCATCTATCAAGCGAAGAACTTCCTCCTTTTTCTCTATTGATGAAGCGGAAACAAATTTGCGGAAACCTTTCCAGTCCTCCGGGGTATATTCCGAAGGGATGAGCTTCTTATCGAAATTGTAATAACTGGTCACATAATCTACAAGAGCCTGGGTACGATTCTTTGCCAAACGGGTATTGTTGGCGTAGCTGCCTTCGGGTGAAGCGTAACCGTGAATCTTTATACGGGTAAGAGTTGTATATTTGTCGTTGCGCACGGTATCGATTGTTGCACGTATTTTTGCCAACTCACTTGTGTTACGACGATACTCCGGATAGATGATGATTTTGTTGACCGGGAAATCCAGAAATGCGCTTCCTTCTACTGCACGATATTTTATGTCTTCAGCTTTAGGAGTGATATAGGCTATGGAAGGTTTTACTTTCAGTGGTAAAATGTTCAATTGGGTGATTAATTCACCGCTGTTCTCCTCCAGGATGTCACAGCAACCGCATAGGTCAATATTCAATTTCATATTTGCATTGCGCATCCATGCTTCGAACGGCATTTGTACCAAGTAGTTTACTTTTTGTTCCTGATGCTGTTTACGACGTAAAATGGTATAAGTGTTTTCGGGAGCTTTATGGTTACGCTGGTTGACGATGTCGCGCTTACGTCCGTATACCACAATAGAAGATAACACCTTGGTCTTTCCGTTTGCCTCAAGAAATGGAGTCAATGTGGCTACATTGTTGGATTCCAGTTTCAGGTTTTCTTTCAAGACAATGTCCAGATTGATAGTTAATACATTGTTATCTTCACTGCGTGTGATAGATTCTTTCTCTATACGCACTTGATCTTTATAGAGAGTCTGTGCTTTCCCGCCTAATATAGGCAGCAGGCAGAAGAATATGCATAATATCTTTTTCATATTTGTTTTGTTTTAAAATAAATAGATTAAACTGACGGCGGCTTTTGTAGGACCTACATAGTTCTTATGTCCTTCCTTGACTTTTTCACCGCACGTCTTACATTCGAACTGCTCATACTTGACACGCGCGTAACCTATACCGATATTTCCTTCAAGATTCCAGTGCTTGCCCAGAATCCATTGATAACCGTAGGAAACGCCCAATCCGTAAAAGTGTCCTTTGAAACGGTGGTCTTTCAATTCGGGCCAGATGCCCCATGGCATATCAATGGCTGCTGCCTGATAAACGCCTCCATGAAGGTGTGCACCTACGAAATGACCGTTGAATTTATCACAGAACCAATATCGAAGCTCCGGTTGGAAGGCAAGCATCTTCATCATCTTCTGATCTTTGTATGTCCAAGGGTTGTAGTTGGCATACAAGTCCAGAGTTAATTTCTTACTTAAACCGACTTCGGCTCCAAGATTGATAATTTTAAGCGCGTCCATTACGACGTTGGTTTTTACTCCGACTACCTGACTATATAATAAGGTAGAAGCAAACAGGGTAACGAACAAAAATAAGATTCTTTTCTTTTTCATCGCATGATGGGTTTTGTTTGTTGATGTTACAAAAGTAGGCATAATGCAGATAGCTGTTGATTGGCAGATTCATCTTTCTTGCCTTTGTCTTCAATGGAAATTGATAAGTAGGGTGGTGAATAATTCATTTATGGGTGGTTGATCATTCGTTGTTGTTAATTGGTGTTTTTATCCTTTGTGATGAATGATTTGCGTGTGGGTGGTGTTTTGATACTTGTAGAACTTAGCCAATCGCTTGAGTAAGCTGTATTTCGTTCGTTAAAGAGTGGTAATTCATTCGTTTTTCTTTTCAGAAAGTTTTCCTTATTGAATAAAATACCTATGTTTGCAATGTACAAACGAACAAGGAAAGATAAATAAGACAACTTAAGATTCCCCTCCTAAGGAACATGAATAAATAAACAATTAAAAGTGTAAAAAGACCGCGAACTGATAAATAACGATTCGCAAGCAGATTAAATGAATAAGTAAAATTTAGGAGGAACTAATATGAAATCAATTAAATTCTTTTTCGCATGTGTATTGGCATTAACTTTTGTAGCATGTTCTAATGCTGAAAGTGACAGTTTTGAAGATAATACTTCAAACTTCGAATCCATGAAATCTTTGTATGGTATTGAGTCGGCAGTTTACGATCAGAAAGCTGAGGAAATTCCTTCTGTTACTGCAGAGGAAATGGCAAGTGTGCTGGAAGCGCTTCGTCAGAATGGTAATACTGTCCGTAACTGTGAATCGGAAACAACAGAAGGATTTTATGGTGATGCTACTGATAAGAAAGCGGTGAAAATGCTTGCCGAATATCAGGCTCGTACAAGAAGTGGCGCTTTCGTTGAGCAATTCGCATTATGTGTATCATTGAATTTTAATATAGATAAAGGTGCGGTATATTATATCGGTACTACTTACTCTTCTTCGACTGACTTATTCAGTTGGCAGGGATATGGCGCTTCTTTATCAACAACTGCTGACGGTAACAGCATCTTCAATTCTACTACTTATCTTTATTTCCGTGTAAGCGACCAGGGGAACTGTGTAGTAAAGGTACCGGTAAACTTCAAAGGTAGCTATAACTTTGCTGCCGGTCAAGGAACTTATAGCTTTACTCTGAAAGCTGCTAAATAATATCATAAGAATTTATTGCATTTAGGTATTAGTATAATATATATTGCTAAGGAGTGTCTGTATGATATGAGTCGCTCCTTTCAATAAAAAAGAGGAACCAAGCAGCAAACAATATAATAATTGGAGATTGATTGCGTAATGAACAAAACAAACGGCAAAAGTCTTTCTATTTCAAAAGAATAGGAGGGCTTTTGTTTTATTGTGAATTATTTCTAAAAAATATTTGTTATGTGATTTGATGATAATTATTTTGTCTACCTTTATCGACCAATACACATGAACAAAATACTATTAAGATATGAGGAAATTCTTCTTTTTACTACTGGTATTGTCAGGTATTTTCCCTGCATATTCAATAGATACTCATTGGAATCTGGAACCGGTAGTAATCAAAAACGGAGTCAGTGACAATACTATTTATAATGTTTGTTATGGAAGTGACGGTTTTATATGGCTCTCTACTGATAAAGGAATTTCACGTTATGACGGATTTAGATTTCGTGACTATCCCCTCATTATGGGGATTGATTCTCTTTCCACTCCTCTGCATCAAGCTGTGAAAAAACTTTGCGAAGGTCCCGACGGTTTATATTATGCGTTACTTTTCCAAGGTGGAATTACTTGTTTTGATAAGGATATTGAAAAGTTTTTGCCGGTACGTTTTGATAAGCCTCTGGAACTGAAAGATATTCTGGATTTCTGCTGGAATGACGGGAGTTTGTATTTGGTTACTTCACAAGGTTTATTTGAATCGCGCATTGTTCGCAAGACAGAAGGAAAACATGATTTTGTGTTATGTCTTTTGAATCCTGAGCCTGTGGTAAGAGGAAAGATTGCTCATCTTTGTAGTGATGGAAAAACAAATTTGTATTTCTCTGTTAATCAGAGGAAAGTGGTACATCATGATTTAGTGGCGAAAAAAACTTCTTTGATTAAGGAATACAGTGTAGTAAATAGATTGTTTTTAAGGTATGGTTATTTATGGATTTGCCGATTATGGGATGACATTATATGTTATGACCTTAAAACGAATGAGGAACGTGTTATCTCCATGGAAGGAAAAGATCAGTCTGAATTCTCTAATTCTTATGTTACGGATCTGGTTTTGAAAGATAACCGGACTTTTTATTTGACAACTTGGAATGGATTGTATAAGTTGCGTTTCGATAATGACAATCTGTGTAAGAGTCCGTTTGTGTTGACTTTGCTGACGAAGAATGAGAAGGCATTCCATTCGAGTATTGAAAATAAAATGACCAGCCTGTTTTGGGATGATAAACAACAAATTCTTTGGGTAGGTACATTTGGCGGTGGGTGGATATTGACGCTGACGGAAATGTGTATGTGGACGG
>OGLB01001282.1_pt1 | contig 11041 bp, 7 predicted proteins | sample 1572551 | NCBI WGS metagenome assembly OGLB01 (sample SAMEA2582003, study PRJEB24529) | metagenome | biome: Human gut stool | place: China | collected 2011
TTTTTGATAAAGCCGGCTGCGTCTCGGAAAAATTGAAGCGAGCTTCATTTTTCACTCGGCTTGCGCGGTTTTTCACTCGACTTGCACTAACTTTTGATAAGTAAGGCTGCGTCTCGGAAAAATCAAAATTTCAAGCAAGCTTGATTTTGCTTTTTCACTCGACTTGCACTAACTTTGTGCGAATTTTAAAATTTGGTCAGAAATTGGAAAAAGAAAAGATAAAGAAATCGTTGGGCACGGTGTGCAAGGTGGTCATACCGCTGGTTGTCGGAGTAGGATTGTTTTATTGGCTCTATAACAATGTCGATGTGGAGCAGATGAAAAACATCCTCCGCTACGACGTGGACTACACTTGGATAGGCGTAATGCTCGTAATATCAACGTTCAGCCACGTGTTCCGCGCTATGCGATGGCGTTTGCAACTGCGTGCGCTCGGCATCGACGCTCCGCTCGGAGTGCTTGTCGTCTCGATTTTCGGCACGTATGCTGTCAATCTTGTCTTTCCACGCCTCGGAGAGGTGTGGCGCTGCGGCTACATCTCGCGTCGCCAGAAAGCCCCGTTTACCAAAGTGGTTGGCTCGATGGTAGCCGACCGCCTGTCGGACACCGTCACCGTTCTGACGTTGACCCTTGTGACGATGTGTCTTGCGTGGTCTGCGTTCGACAAGTTTTTTGATGCCTTCCCTCAAGTCAAGGACGGCATATTCAATACCGTGACATCGCCCGTCACATGGATAGGAGTGGCAGTCGTCGCCGGACTCGTTGTAGCGTTGTTCAAACTCGGCAAGCGCTTCGCGTTTATCCAGAAAATCGACAATGCCATCGCCGGACTGTGGCAAGGCTTCTACAGCATAACAAAGATGAAAGGCAAGCGCTGGTTCCTGTTTTACACGCTTCTCATCTGGGGCTGCTACTTCACGCAGCTCTACGTTTGCTTCTTTGCCTTTCCTTTTACGAAAGACCTCGGCATTGTTTGCGCGCTGGTGTGCTTCGTGCTCAGCAGCATCTCGATGGGCATACCCACCAACGGAGGCCTCGGCGCATGGCACATTGCGATAATCTTCGGACTGTCGCTCTACGGAGTAGGCACGTTCTCGATCAATCGTCCCGACGCCAACGCCACCGCGTTTGCTATGCTCGTTTGGGGCACACAGACATTGTTGCTGATAGCGTTGGGAATCTATTCCTACGTCTACATATTGATGAATAAAACAAAAGAAGGGAACTAAGAGATGGCACTTAGAATAGACGATTATTTCGATGAGGACGAGCGTCCGGCAGAAGAACGCGACGACGAGGCGCAACCCGCACAGCCCGAGGCGCAAGCCGCGCCGGCAGTGCCGGAGGAAGAGCAATACCGCGAAGACTTTATCGTGACCAACGGTCAGCGCCGCCGTCGGCGGTGGCGCCGGATAATCATTGCCGGCGCGCTTCTTGTAGTGGCGGCTATAGTTGTCAACATGCTCTTCGTGTCGAAGAAAGTGGACAAAGGCTGTGTGCGCGGCTATCTCGTGAAGGTGGAACTCAGCAGCGGACTGCTGTTCGACTCCTACGAATGCACTATGGTCACCGACTATCCCGACCGAGTGACCGACGCAAATGACTTGATTTTTCATTTTTCCGTGCGCGACCAGAAACTTGGCGAGAAAATCTACAAAGCCATGCGCGGCGACAGCGTGCTGCTTGTAGACTACGTGCGCTATTCAATGAAAATGCCGTGGCGTGGCAACACCGACGTGTATGTCGACAGTGCCACGGTGATGAAGTTGCCCGTGCTCCGCAGTCCCGAACAGGTGGCTCTCGACAAGGCGACATACGGCGCCAAGCCCGACACCACAAAACGTGGATAAGACATAAAAACAAAATAATCAAGGATGGTTGCTCCTTTTCGCGGTCACGGCTGCGGAAAGGAGTTTAATTTTGCATAAAAAGTAAAAACGAAATGCTATGGAATACAATTTTATTGAAATGGAATGGAGCCGGCTGTGGTGGCTTCTCAGTGTGGTGGTTACGGAGTATGTGCTCGTTCTCGCCGCGGTGGGCGCCGACATGGCAAGCGGCATCAGTAAATCCCGTAAGCGCGGCGAGGCAACACGCAGCCGCTCGCTCCGCCGCACCGTCGACAAGCTGGCGCGCTACTACAACGTGCTTGTGGTGCTTACCGTTGTCGACGCCATGCAGATAGCCGGCGCGTGGTTTATGCGCGCAGTTGAAGGCTATGCCGTGCCCACCGTGCCGCTGTTCACGCTTCTCGGGTCGCTCGGCATGGCAGGGATAGAGGTGAAAAGCATCTTTGAGAAAGGCAGCGACAAGGAGCGCACCGATGTAGGCGCGTTGCTCGATCTGCTCGAATCCGCCGCCGACAATGAGAAATTAACCAAAATTATCAACAACCTTAAAAACTTGAAGAAATGAAACATTTTACCATTGAAGAACTTACACATTCAGACACCGCCATCGGCCACGGCATAGCCAACAATCCCAGCGCCGTGGAAAGGGAAAACCTGCGCCGTCTCGCCGAGCGCGTGCTCGACCCCGCAAGAGAACGCCTCGGCGCGCCAATCTACGTCAACAGCGGCTACCGCAACTGCGCGGTGAACCGACTGGTGGGCGGAGCGCGTCGCTCATATCATCTGCAGGGGCGCGCCGCCGATCTCGACACCCGCAGCGGCCGCAACGCCGAACTGATGCGTATCCTCCAGTCGCTTCCCCACACCGAACTGCTGTGGGAACAGGGCGGGCGCTGGATACACGTGGCACTGTGACGGCAGCCGACGGCGCCTTTTCCGCAGAGAAAACGGCGGAAAACGGCGGTTTGCGCGCAGTTTTTTAACAGAAATAGGATGTCGTGGTTTAAAAAATGTGAAAAATAAAGCCAAACCGCTAAATATTAGAGGCTTGGCTTTTATTGTAGAGTTTTTGTTGTAGCGGTTTGTGAGTTTTTGTTGAGTAATAAAATGAACACATTGCGCGCGATGCGCGTAAATTTGCAACATAAAACCAACATAATTAGAATTTATTCGTATGAAAAACTTATTCACCATTATTGCAGCCAGCCTACTGCTCGGCACGGCATCAATGGCGGCAGAGCATACGGGGATTGACAACAATTCGGCATATCTTGATTTGCGTCCAAACGGCACGACGCTCCGCACGACGGCAGCCTCACGCATCGTGGTTTGCAACGTGATGGGACAGGTGGTAGCCAACACTGTTGCGACAGAGATTCCTACCGCAGGATGGCAGCCAGGACTCTACATTGCCCGTCAAGGCAATGCGGTAGTGAAATTTGTAGTGAAATAGGGATATAAATAAAAACTTAAAAAATAATACAACAATGAAAGCTAATTTATACTCAATTGTACTTATGGCAGGTGCGATGATCTCGTCGGTCAATGCATTTGCACAACCAACAACTTCCGCTCCGACACCTCCCGAATTGGCAAAGAACAAGGTGATTTCAATCTATAGCGATGCCTATGCGTCGACAGGCTTCGAGTTTGGAGAATGGGGAAGCGGCTCGACTTACGTCTTGGAGAAAATCGGTGACACCGACAATGTTGCTAAGTTCACCACAACCGGCCTGGGCTACTTCGGATGGCAATTCGGCAAAGTCAACACCGCAGCGATGGACAAGCTCCACGTTGACGTCTATGGCGACGCCGCATTTTCTGTCCGCGTGGTGCCTATCACTGGTGGCGCGGAAGTGGGACAGACCATAGAAGTCAGTGCCGGCAAATGGACAAGCGTCGACCTTGACACCAAGGTGTTTGCCGACGGTGGCGCCAACCTTGCCAACGTGTATCAAATCAAGTTTGACAACGTTAAGAGTCAAACACTATATATAGACAATGTCTATTTCTGGAGCACATCGACCGACGTCGACACCGAGGCACCTACCCAGCTGACAGCCACGCTCGTAGAGTCGGCATTCACAACAGTGACACTCTCCTGCACGGCAGTAGACAACAGCGGCGCTGTTGAATTTGTCGTAACCGACGAGGCAAAATCCTACAGCAAGACAGTTGGCGGAGCTTCCGGCGAAGCAACCACGGTGGTTCTCGACGGACTTACAGCCAACACCGACTACAACTTCACCGTCAAGGCACTTGACGCCGAAGGCAACGAGTGTGCCGACGTCGTTACAATCGCCGCATCGACAAACGTTCTGCCAGAGCCGGCAACCAAAGCATCGTTGCCAGCCTCGAAAGTAATCTCAATCTACTGTGACGATTATACATCAGCCTGCCCGTTCGGCATCGGCGGATGGGGACAGTCGACAACAGCGACATTTTTGCAACTTACCGCCGATGACCAGGCGATGTATCTTGACAACTTCAACTACCTCGGTTTTGAGCTCAACAACAACAAGCCGGCGTTTGACGCCAGCGATATGCTCTACCTCCACCTCGACGTTTATCCGCTGACGCTCACCAAACTTGAGGTCTCTCCAATCTGGGGTGCAGAGAAACTCGTTGATTGCGGTGAACTCACGGCAGGAAAGTGGAACACCATCGTTCTGCCGTTGACATCATTCGACGGCATCCGTCTTGACAACATCTATCAAATCAAGTTTGTAGCTCGTCCAGAAGGTACATCCAAGGCATTTCTCGACAACATCTACTTTGCTACAGACAACGACAGCAGCGTGGCTTCTATGACAGCCGACAAGCTCACCTATGCAGACGGCATGCTCCGCGGCGCAGCCGATGCACGCATCGTGGTTTGCAACGTGATGGGTCAGATGGTAGCCAACACAGAGGCAACCGAGGTTTCAACCGCAGGTTGGCAGCCGGGACTCTACATTGCCCGTCAAGGCAATGCGGTAGTGAAATTTGTAGTGAAATAGGGAAATAAATAAAACAAACATTAAAATTTATACAAATGAAAAAGAACTTATTAAAAATGGCGTTGCTCGCTTTCGCAACCTTTGCGGCAAGTGTGGCAAGTGCACAAACTTACTCTGGTAAAATCACATCAAGCGACTGGCCTGAAGACAAGGGGTTGGGGAGTGATGTAGATTATTCTTTGACTTATATTGAAAGTACGAAGAAACTTAATTTTGAGTTTACCGTTCCTTGTGACAAAAAAATCAATGTTGCATATTTCTTTGCAGAGCATGGCTTTGGTGAAACTAAAATAGAGAATCCGCAATCGGTAGACGGAACATATACTTTGTCGGGAACCACTGGAGGCGCATTTGCTCTTAAAAAAGGAGATGAAACGTGGTTCACTCTTAAATTGGTTATTGACGGTGTCGGGGATATTGTAACAAATAGGATTGCTTATAAGGCGGGAGAAGGAAACACAGCAGAGGACACAGAAGCTCCGGCATGGGTGTCAGACCCGACTGCCGTAGCAAACTCAACCTCGGCAACGATTTCGGTCAATGCTAATGACAATGTCTCAAAGACGCTGACATACGAAGTGTCAGAAGCTGCGGATTTTGCGACAGTGGAGGCAACAGTAAACGGAAAAGCGAATGAAGCAACAGAAATTGCGTTGAAAGGATTGTCGCCAGAAACAGACTATACATATTACGTTCGTGTTAAGGATATGGCTGGCAATGTTGGAGGAACAAAGACAGTAACATTTACAACAACAGCACAGGCAGCAGTCGTTGCAACTTACTATGGCGTATTCTATACCAACGATTGGGAAGAAAATGCAAAAGTTGACGGAAAAGATGTGACACCGCAAATCAATTGGAAGGCTGAAACGCTGGAAGGATATAATGATGTGATTGTTACCGCAGAATTGTCAGAAGCACTTCCTGATGGAGCGGCGCTTAAATTCTGTGCTGTAATTGAAAATGTCGGTCAAGTTGACAACAAGGTAATGGCGGCAACTGGCAAGGCAAATGAGTATACAATCAAGTTGAGTGAAGTGCTTCCAGAAGGTAAGACATTGGCAAAAGACCAAATTTTTGGCCAGTTCTTCTTCCGCCTATTTCCTACAGGGGAAGGGGCTTTTTCCAGGACAAAGATTCTTGCAGCAGTATATAAGGTGGGAGCGTCAAACGATCCTATTGCCACAGATACTAAGGCTCCGGAATGGGGCGTAGATCCAGTGGTAGAAAAAGTAACGGACAAGACTGCTGAAATTGTGGTTAATGTGACAGATGATTCAGGCAGCGCCGTCATTACTCTGACAGGTGATAATGGATTTACAGAATTGAAGAAAGAGGTGAAAGCCGACGGCTCAAATCAGACAATCGCGTTGAACGGACTTACGGCAAACACTACCTACAATCTGACACTTGCCATTGCCGACGCAGCAGGCAATGCCGGCGAGAGCAAAACAGTTAATTTTACCACTCTGGAAACGCCGGACCGTGAAGTGCTGTATCATTCTTTCGATTTCACTTCAGATAATTGGAAAAAACATGGTGATTCAAACACATTTGCCCCTAACGGCAATATTCTTTTGACAGTGAATGCCGACAACACAGTGACTGTTAAGATTACGATTGATGAGGGTGCGGAAACCGTAGATAACGCACAGGTCATCCTGCACGGAATAGACACTTTCTGGATTAAAGCGCAGGAAGATGGTTCGTTTGTTGGCACTTCGACAAAAAGCATCAGCAATAGAGCCGTTCAACAGGCATTTCATATGAATTTCGTGTTGAAAAATGGTGTCGGAAACTCAGAACTTGACGTCATGTTTTTCACACCGTCAGAAGGTTCGACATCAGCAGTAGCAGAGGTTGAGACAGAGGCAACTAAGGTTGTTGCCGCCAACGGCGTAATCCGCGTTGAGGGCGACAAGACGTTTGCAGTCTACACCGTAGCCGGACAATTGGCATTCCGCGGCATGGGCGAGGTTCGCCTTGACAAGGGTGTCTATGTGGTTGTTGTCGACGGCAAGGCACAGAAAGTTATGCTGTAAGAAAACAATAATTGATTAAGGCGAAGAGCGGGGCTTCCGGGAAACGGAGGCTCCGCTCTCTGCGTATGGCGCAAGGCGTCACGGGGTAGGCAAACCGATGTGATGAGGCGTTGGTGTCACGGGGTAGGCGAGCCAACCCCGTGCTAACATATTAAACCGCTCTTCGGTGGTTTTTGCGATGCACCGCACCGTTGGCGCATACCAAAGGGGAATGGTTTTTTCAATGGGGGATGTCGATGGTTGGCAGGAGGTTTTTATGCAGAATTATTCTTGTGGGGATTGTTTTGAAGTTATGGCTTTCCGTTATTTTTTCTATGATTTATCTTTCAATTAAATGTTTTTATGAAAAAATGTCGGAAAAATTAGTGTTTTGCTGTTAAATTGTATATATTTGCAGTGAAAATAAAAGGGCAAAACACTAAATCAAATATATTTTTATGAGAAAGTTTACATTATTATTCACAATGTTGGCGTTGTCTATGGGCTTTTCCATGGCACGGGCGGATGTTGTGAGTCCCTACACTTACAATTTTGAGGGGCTTTCTACATCGTCGACCGATTTTGCGCCAGCAGGTTGGGGTCATGTAGTGGAAGGCTATGACGGTTATGGCGACTTCTATTATGTCGATTACCAACTTAAGGAGTCAGGCGGATATGGCGACAACGGCGCCTATCTGTACATTGGGTCACAAACCATTGGTGACGGATCCTGGGATCAAGGAACAGTCGCCGATATGCTTGTCACGCCACCGATTACCGGCGATGCGAGCATCTATGTGAAAAAGAACAAGTCGAGCGGTACGGTAACGTTCTACACTTGTTCTTACAATGCGTCGACAAAGAAATATTCCAAGGGCTCAAAGTATGACGTTACGGTGCCGGAATTGAGCGAGACGGAATGGACCAAGGTGGATATTCCTGGTGTCGCCGCCGATACGCGTATCGGCATTTGTGGCGACGATGTGAGTATCGATGAGTTTGCGGCAGCGAGTGCCGTCATCGAGTTGCGCAAGGAATTGGATGTGTCTTTGGTCAAATTGATGTCGGGCGCGACCGCCGATGCCGATGCCGACGGCAATATTACGCTGAAGATGAATGTAAAGGTTAAAAACAACGGCGATGTGGCGTTTAATCCAGGTGATGAAAACTACTCGTTGAGCATCGTGCGTAAGAATACCGGCAGTGCAGCCGATACGGAAGTATATACGCAGCCTATAGCGGTGGCTCTTCAGCCAGGCGAAACGTCAGACTTTATCGAGCTCAACGCCGTCATCCCTGTGACAGAAAGCGCACGTTCACGTTTCGACGTAAGGGAAAACATCACGGGGTCGAGCAGCTACGGCGGCTGGGTGGATATTTATGCCTATAAGCCTGACTTCTCGGTGACAACGACAAGTTTCGACGTCATCAGCAACGGCACGCTGCAGGATTTCGGCATCAGCCAGTCCAGCGTGGATAAAGAATACAACATCCGCAACACCAAAGGTGCCGCGCCTCTTACCATCAACAGCATCACCGTGCCGGAAGGCTTTACCTATTCGATCAAGGATGAAGATGTGGCAGAGACGCTTACTACACCGTTTGTAGTGAGGGCTCACGAAAAATTGTTGCTGACCGTAACGATGGACGCCTCGGTTTTGGGCAGCCGCAGCGGTGATATTGTGGTCACTCCAGCCGACGGACAAGGCACGGCAATCACGCTGCCGGTCAGCGGTACGATTGTCGACCCGTCGAAACTTTATGTTACGTTTGCCGACGGTAAATTCCCGGCAGGCACTTACGTAGAAGGTAATTCGTGGACAGTAGACAAATACACCAACGGAGACGGCAACTACAGCGCCGTCAACAGCAGCGTCACTCCGATGACCAAGTTTGTACTTCCAAAGATTCGTCTTGGAGAAGGAGAGTCTTTGACATTCACTGCGGCTAAGCGTGGCAGCAGTTCCAAATTGAACGTATACTATTCTGCCGACCGTGTCAACTGGACGTTGGCGCAGTCCATCAGCGAAGATGCCAGCGATGAAGCAAACAAATTCTCGGCAGACAAATACGGCTCATCGTATTCGTATATCGACGTGTTCAAGTATAAATCGTTCACGCCAGCCATCCCTGCAGGAGACTGGTATGTGGCATTCGAGGCGGGTTATTCCCGTATAGGCTCAATCGTCGGCGGCACTGTGCTTGCCATTCCCGAGCACGAGTTGCTTGTCAGCAGCGTTGTGATGCCTGAGGAAGGCGTTGTCAACCACGCCTACACCGCATCAGCCACAATCGCCAATGTCGGTACAGCCGACATAGCCGAAGGCGAGCTCACAGCCAAACTCTATTTTGGAGAGACAGCGATGCAGATGCAGGCACTGCCGGCGTTGGCTTCAGGCGCATCCACATCGGTTTCGTTCAACGTACCGCTTCGCGAGGCAGGCACATTCGCCACAAAGATTGCCGTTGAAGGCACAGCGACCGCAGAGGTATCCGCCAGCCTTGTCGTGGCTCAGGAAACACCGAGCGGAAGCAAGCAGGTGGGCACAGTGACTACAACCGGTACCTATGTGCCGGCACGATTGAACTACAGAAACTCAGACTCTGAGATTATCTACACGCAGGATGTGATTGGATTGGCAGAAGGCACAGCCATCAAGGGTCTTACGTTCAAGGGCTACAAATCGTCGAAAGAATTGCCGTTGTCGCTCGAAGTGTGGATGGAGAACACCACCGACGGTGCACCCGATGCCTCCGCACCTCACTCAACCGAGGGAATGACAAAGGTGTACAGCAATCCTAACATTGTTCTCGGCTCAATCGGTGACAGCAAAAACCATATGCCGATATTCGACCTTGATTTCTCATCGACACCATTTGTCTACACCGGCGGCAACCTGCGCATTATAGTGCAGTCACGCAGTACGACATATATCGCCACAAACTTTGAAGTGGACGGAAACAGGAAGAATATGGCAATCTACCGCAGCAGCGACAGCCCGTTGGATGAAGAAGACGAATACAGAACGGCAGATCTTCCAGTGGTCTATCTGCATATCGACAAGGAAGCAACCTCCCTTAGCGGAACGGTTACAGCCAACGGCGCTCCAGTTGCCGACGCGGAAGTGAAGATTGCTTCGGGCATTGTTGAATATTCGGGAACAACCGACGCGGATGGAAAATACACATTCCCTGTTTATCAAGACAATTTGGAGTATACAATGACCGTCACCAAGGACGGCTACTTTGAAAAGACAGAGACTGTGGCTTTCAACGGAGAGTCGATTGTCAAGGATGTGGCACTTGAAAGTGCCGAAGGCTTCAAAATATTATCGTTCAACATCCCGGAAACCGGTGAGGTCAACACAGCCTATACCGCCACTGTCAAGTTGCTCAATGGAATTGCCAAAGAGGCAGGCTCATACACCGCCCGTTTGTTTGTCAATGATGGAATCTTGGCAGGGGCAGAGGCTGTGGCAATTGGCAAAAACGCCGAACAGGAATTCACGTTCTCATATATGCCTCGCGAGGCAGGCACAGTGAGCGTGTACGCAAAATTCACTTACGCCAGCGGTTACGTACAGACGGAAGCCGTCAATGTGACAATTGCAACGGAAAAAGCCAATGCCGAGGTGATTGTCGGAGAAGCCAACAGCACCGACAAGGCAGGAGCGATAACTCCATTTAATAAAAATTCAAGGACAGAAATCATCTATCCTAAGTCGCTCATCAACTTGCCGGCAGGCACAAAGCTGGACGCAATCCGTTTCTATGGCTCTCATTATGCCAAGGACTTTAAGATTACGCTCAACGCATGGGTAGGCAACGTGGCTGAAGGCACCGCGCTTCAGGGCTTCGGTGTCGACGGTTTGACACAGGTTGCAACCGACCAGATTATAGATATGAACAAAACCATCGAAGATACAGCAATGGAACCTATTGTTGAACTCACATTCCCCGACGGCTTTGTTTACGATGGCGGCGATGTGCGTCTGTATCTTGACGCTTCGGCAACCGGTTGGGTGAGCACTTTATTTGAAGTTGACAAAAACGTCAGCGGACAGGCACAACAGGCAGCCTCCGACAGCGAATTGACCGATTCGTCGCAGAAGTCAAATATCAGCCTTCCTGTGGCACACTTCGTTGTCAGCCCGTACAAGACGCTGAGCGG
>OGLB01001284.1_pt1 | contig 11030 bp, 5 predicted proteins | sample 1572551 | NCBI WGS metagenome assembly OGLB01 (sample SAMEA2582003, study PRJEB24529) | metagenome | biome: Human gut stool | place: China | collected 2011
TATCAAGAGGGAACACGTACAGCTTATACACGAGTTGGTAATGAAAGTGTGGAGTGCATTCATAACAACTCTTTCGTTGGTATTAAAGGGTACGCACATGACGTGGAATTCGCTGCCTGCACAAGTGACGTACACAGATTCAAGATTGAGATATATACAAAGTGCCGTCCATGCGCGTAACCCTGTCATTGCGGATATGTTTACTCAATTGGATTATATGGAGAAACGTGGTTCTCCGTCAGGTACGACTTTTTGCCGTCAGCTATTTTGAATCAGGAGGACAGTTGATAGAAAAATCTTAAGTCTATTCAAGAGATGAGTAGAAAGAGGCAACATCACCATCCTTCATTATATAAGAAATCTGCTTATTCTTCTCCGCTATAATCTTTAATTGCTTCTTTTCTTCTAAAGTCCAGTTCTTGATTTTCTTAAGTTCTGAAATTATTGAATGAGTTTGTTTAAAACTGTTGCTATTTTCCAAATCCATAATAAGTTTCTCTTTTTCTTTGTCTTCCTTATTATCTATCTGTCCATTATGGCTTACCTGCTCTTGCTTATTTATGTAATGGACAGCCATCAATTTTTCATTCGATGCAGTTGTATCAATAATGGTTTTGACTAATTTGTCCAATTCAGATCCTTCTGTATAGTCTGCAGGAGTATAATATTTTATGCGCTTATCTTCCATCATTTTATAGACTTTTCGTTTATCTTTTGTTTTTGGATTATAAACTCCAATAGAATGACCTGAATAAGAATTAATGAGTTTCATACAAGGTATATCCGTATCACTATCACCTATATATACCATATTTCTGAAAGGAATACGAATGTCCTCTGGTTTAAAATAGTCATTGACACCTGAATCATTCACATCTAATGTCCCTTTTTCTATTCTAAAAAGGAATTGAGTCTTGCTCGTGTAATTAATAACTTGTGCTGGCCATTGAGCAACACCATCTTTATCATAATAGAAGGAACTGGCATAAATTTTTTCAAATTCATTAGCGACTTTTGTACCTTCTATCATTTCTTTAAGACCTGATGAAATGATATAATGCTCTACAATAACTCCTCTTTCCATGCCATAGTCTCTAATGCGCTTAAACCAAGTCTCAACACCGGGGAATAATTGTACTTTCGCCCCATAATCCATTAATGCCTTTTTATTAAATATGACTTTTCCATGCGCTTTCTGAATCATGGTAAACATGTAAGCCAAATTTTGATCCATGTCATTCTCTTCAGCTAACCCATTGGACTCTTTCCAAAAAGATTCGACTTCATCCCCAACAGATTGAATATACCCTTGCGCTTGCATGTCATCTGGTGATAATGTCTTATCAAAGTCATAACATATTGCAACAACTGGTTTACTTTCCTTTGTTTTTCTAATAAATTCTTTACTCATATGCTATAATAAAAAAAATGAGACACAATTACTATTAATTATGCCTCATTTATGATTTATCTATTCAGTAATTTCTTACTTTACGACTTTGAATTACTTATTATTTGACTTCCTCAAATATAATCACTATTGTATATCAGCTTATTATATAACACTTGGTACAAATATGACTATTTTATACTCAAAACATAGTTTTATAGAGTGTTTTGTATGCCCAATAAACGCAAAATAAAACTTTAACTTTATTTAAGTGTTTTCTTTTGTTTGCAGATGCTTTCATTTCGCCTTTGATATTTGCATTTGTTTAGCTTTTCTTTTCATAAGCAATTGATTTGCAAAAGCATACCTATTTTTGTCTTTCGTTTTCTATGAAAATGTATTGTATCTTTGCATTGCGAAATAAACAACAATAAGCATGAAGCAAAAACAAGATATACTTCACTCTCTGATAATCGAGGTTACTATGGTGCTATTAGCTTCGATGGTAGCGTTTCAAGTATGCAATATGCTTGGAATACGAATGAGTTTGATTCCATTAGTTATGGTCATCGGATATGTCATACAAAAACTACTATACCATCTTTGCATTATCACAGCAGGGGATGTTGTGGATGCACTTACTCCATCATTTCTAATATCTGTCAAAAAGTGTGTGAGTAAAAAGGCACAATCTTTGGCTTATTCACCTACCTCAAACTGTGAAGAAGTCCAGAAAAAGCGAATGGAGTTATTTCATTATGAATACCAACGTGAGCAGCAACAATACCAATGGCAAAAAGAAAGAGAAGAAGATGAAAAACTACAAGCCGTATTGCAATACACCCGAAATACATTTAGGCAATTTGATTTTAGCGAAGAAGAAATCTTCCAAATCTGCGAATGCGTCCGATACTTTGTCACCAATCGGAAAGCTCTTAGCGTAAACATCCACATCAAACGGCGTACAGCTGTTACCCAAATTTCATTAAAGAACTTCGCTTGGAACATTGCTTTCCAATATAACATCAGCCGGGATGTCACGGCTCAATTCGTTATACAAACATTCCACGAATGGTTTGCCAATTCTACCCTTGATACAATCAGAAAGAATTTGCGAACAACAACTGGAAATCATAAGATTAAAATAGATGAGCAGATTATCAAACACCCAATCATATCAAACTGAGAAGAAAAGACTTCAATAAAACAAATGAGGGAAATACTTATTTTCATAAATTGCGATATGATGTTAATGCAAACAGATTCTATAAAGTTGATGTTGAAATTAATCTCTTGTTAAATTATCCTTTTCAATCTTCCAAAATTTTGGTAATTCGACTAAATTGCCTAATTTTGTAAATTAAAGAAAATAAATTCATTATGAAGCAGGCTGATTACATCAAGCAAATAGCAAAATTTGCCTTAGCAAATGACAATGCTCGTTTGCGAGATTTGTTGTATCAGTATGTAGAATATTCTCAACAAAATAACAGAGGCAAATTTGCAACTGAAATCCTATCTATCATTAAAGATTCTGATAGAGAGAATTCATTGGGAAAGCTAAAAGAATATCGACTAAATAAGCATTTTGACTACAAAGCTGACGAGTATATTTTACAGACAGTAACGTCTTCATTTACAATGAAGGATTTAGTTTGTACGCAAGATGTTCGTGAGGAATTTGAATATTTTATCAAGGAAAGACAACAAACTGAGGCTCTTGTCCAAATGGATATTCCAGTATCCAATAAGATATTGCTTCATGGCCCATCAGGATGTGGAAAGACATTAAGTGCCTATGTATTGGCTGGCGAATTGAGTCGTCCACTGATTATAGTCAATTTGGGTACGATCATTTCATCGAGACTGGGAGAAACAAGCAAAAATCTCACTCAAATATTTAAGACTGCAGTTCAGGAAAAAGCGATTGTTTTGCTTGATGAATTTGACAGCTTAGGGAAAATAAGAGATTACGATCAAGATCATGGCGAAATGAAACGGGTTGTAAATACCATATTACAACTATTTGATTTTGTAAGTCAAGATACTATCATCATTGCAGCTACTAATCAATTACAAATGATAGATGAAGCCCTTATTAGAAGGTTTGATTTATCTATTAAGATGGATTTACCAAACTCTGAACAGGTACATGCTCTTATCCAATATACGATTAAAGATCGGTTCGTCTTTGACGATGAACAAGTCAAAGAAAACATTATCAATAGCGAATGTAGAAATTTGTCCTACTACGTTATAAAACGCGCTTTACTTAATGCAATCAAACGGAATATATTAGATGGATATAATGACAATATTATTCGAACTAATATTTGGAAAAAACTCTTAAACGATAAAAGGATTAGCTAATGCCAATCCTTTTATCGTTTAAATTTAAATTATAGTTCTGCTTCAAGAGCAGCCTGAGCAATAGCTTCCACTATATTGACTTGCTCCAAACTATCGTATAAACTGTTCCCATCCAATTCTGCAGAATGTTTTTGTTCAATCGTCAGCACAAATGAGAATGGATGATTTGTGCCTTCTAAATACTCACGACCTGTGCATCGAAAAATAATAGATATCTGATTACGAATCTTTTCTATTTCATCACGGCTAATATTTAAACTCATCTTCTGTACATTTGAGAACATTTTACTTGATACAGGGTAAAAATCATCTGACCATGAACCTACGCTAGACTTTATTGCCATTCTATCCTTATCGTCAGAGGCTCTTTTACTTGCATATTCCTCTGCATTCTTTCTTGGTTCATCATGATTCATACTATTCCCAAAGTTAAAAGCAATATGAATTGGGCAATAAGATAATACATCAGCTCGTTTAGGATTAAACTTATAGCAAAGTGTAGCAGTTAAAGTTAATAATACACCTTTCTTTGAGTATTGAAGTAAATAATTAGGGATATTCAGATTAACAACCTTGTGACTATCGAAAGCTATTGTATCTTCAATAACAAACGTACAACGATTATCGTCTGAATCTATACACTTAGAAATGTTAGGCACACCATGACCAGAAATATACTTGGATAATCGTTCTGCACTATACTTTTTGGATAAAAGAGTTTTCTCGTTACTATCAACATAGGGATATGAATTATTATCCAAAAATTTCAATTCATCGATAGTCTCTTCGAGATAATACTTTTTAATCGGTTCTGCACTATTAATCATCAAAGCCTTCACTGATTGCATATTTAGGTTAGGATATTTACTAACAATCTTAGCTGCAATATTAGCTGCTAATGGAGTTGCGTAACTCGTTCCAGAGTTTTGTTCTATTTTCAGGCCTGTTCCATCTATTCTCGGTGCTAAAACTAGCATGCGTGACTCAACATCCAATTGGTCACCACCAGGCATAACAATATCTGGCTTAAAGAGATTCTTATTTTTTTGGTTGTTCTTGAAACGAGTGCCATTAATCAACGAATTGTAGTCTATGTGGTATTTACGCGAATAATAAGCAGGAAACTCACACCCCAAACTCAATCCATGATTACCGTGATTAATATTATAACTTTCAGCAATAGCACCAACAGACATATTGTTCATGCTTTCACTAGGTTCACAAAGATTCATACACTCGCCGTCGTGACACTCTGTTTCTTCTATCGAAATGAAGGGATTATAATAATGATTCGGATATTTCAGAAAACGCTTAACTCTTTCACTCGTATTAGGATTAGCAGCAACAATCTGCATATTCTTAATATCCTCTTCACTAAGATTACCAACGGAAATAAAAATCAGCAAATCATATATGTAAGCTAATTCATCAAGTATATATGCATAAGTAGAAATATCTTGATTATAAAATTTTCCACGAACGGACATTGAAAGATTAAAGATACGAATGCCATAGTTTTGATGAGCCATAGTGATAGCCTCTTTTATGTCAGCGATGTTCACGAGTCCAGTTTCGCCTCTCTGTACTTTGATAGAAAAGATTTTGGCATCAGCATCAACTACGTTAGCATCCATGTTACGATAGAAGTTGTTTCCGAATGCAGCTAATGTTGCAACAGTTGTACCATGACTTGAATCGGACCTTAAATCAATCTCATACGGATGCGGGGCATTCTTATCAACTAAATCAAGTCCATCATGTTCCAATATGGGATCTAGTACGGCCAGTCTTTGAACACCTGTATCAATTACACCAATAATTGGTGCTCCTTCTAGCAAATTTAAAGTTGCATCTGACACCCTTTCCAAATCACCAAAAGTATTAGGACGTACACGAGTAGTGTACAAAGATTGAATTCTTTGTATCACATCAAAATTATCCAATAAAATAGCCAAATCATCTTTAGAAATGAAGTTTATTTGGTATATTCCAGATTCTATCCTTTTATAAAGAATCTGCTTCTGATCTAAATACTCCTCCATTGCTTTCACTATAGCTTGATGTTTCATCGCTATTCTAGGTGAACTCTCCACCAACTCTAGAAGTACATCATGAGCATCATCGCCCATAATACCAAAAGGCTTCATCGAATCACTATCCCAGCAACTGAAACCGGCCATCAAAGTCAGTGGCTTATATTCTGTACTGTCATTATTTTCTTCCGTTGAAAAAGAATCAATTTGAGTTATAAAAACATCATTAAATCGATCTTCGTCAACTATAGCAAATAGGACAGTCTGATTCATGTTGGAATAATTAAGCTCGGATAATCCATAGACTTGGCAATATTGTCTTGTTAAGGTGCTATCTGCAATTTTCAAAAAATCAATAGACAGCATATCAAAATGTTCACTTACCACATCTTGTCTCCGTAAGCTATGGCGTTCTTCTAAGGCTTGCTCAAAATTAATACGGCAACGATGAAGCTTTTCTCTCTGCTGACAATAATTCTTTTCGTCTTCCGAAGTTTCTTCTTCATCATCTCTGCCTCTTGTTCGGTTAAACTTAAGGCAGATACCAAATTCGTTCTTTAAAAACAGATGACTTTTACCCATTGTATCGAACCATTTAATAAATACAAAACATTCTAAACTACAAAATTAGCAACATCTTTTAAAATAATACCATAAATTGCAGTTGATTTAGCACAAGAGACTCTTACGCATGGATAGAAGTCGTTTTACCACACCCATCTTAACACTGTTGATAAATGTTTTATTAAGGGGTAAGCAAGGATGGATGTGATATATTTTCACACATATGTGGATAAACACGTTAATATTAAAGCGCATCCTGTAATTTACCATCAATTTATTGTGTATTTCGGTAGTTAATGTTAAATTGCCACTCCAAATTGAAGAAAACTACATATTATTTCTTTTATTAAGATGTAATTTAGTAAATTTGTGTTCAACGTTAATTTATTAAATATGGAAAATTTCCAAAAACTAAATCGACTGAAAGCAGTTCTCGCAGACGCAGGTCAAACAAACAAGTGGCTTGCTGAGCAACTTGGCAAGGATCCTGTTACCGTCAGCAAATGGTGCACGAATACCTCACAACCGGACTTGCAGACCTTGGCAAAAATTTCGGAACTGCTTAAAGTGAATATTAGAGAACTTTTAGTAGACCGTAGTAATTGGTAAATGGCATGAGTACAATATCAGAACATATATTTGGACTTTACAACCAATTGGTTGATGATGAAATCCAACCTATAGACGAAACCGTAGTAGATGACGCTATAGGAGTGATTAACAAAATAAGTGTAAGTGACGCAGATTCGTTGTTCTATTTTTTGGCAGCAATGAATTTGCTAAATGCTGCTATTAAAACTGCGAAACATAAATCTCAATTGTTCTATGGTTTTATAAAAACAAGAGTAAGTAAAATCACAGATTTAATTCTTCAAAATCCAAGTTTTTATACGGACACCTCTGTGTATTATGATGACAAACAGAGATGCATGTATTTTGAGGTATATGGTGTGATATTTAGTTTCCATCAAGTACAGGAAACTAAATTAATCAAAAATATTGCTTCAAAGAATGATCGTATTCAATGGACAGGTATTAGACTTCAAAGAATTGCTCAGAATATTTTCTTATACGCAAAACAATTAAATATTGATAGTGATAAATTGAGTAATGATATGGATATTCAGACAACAAATAACTCAAATGGTAATAATAATTGCCTGAATGCTGTAAATCCAAATTTGTTTCCTTGCCCTGATTGCGGTAAGGAAATATCAGTTCATGCAAAAATTTGTCCACAATGTGGCAATGATTTATGTGCTTGTAATGAGTTGTTAGATGGAATAAAGGAAGGCTATTCTTTAAAAATTTCTTACTCTGGCATTGTTAGCTTAGGTAAATTGGAAACACAAAATGATCGTTTCATTACATTGCGGCTATCAGATGACAAATGGGTTAAGGTTCGCACATCTGCTATTGATAGTGTCGAATTGATTGATACTAATGAAATATCTACAGAGTCATTTGCGCAACAAGCAGAAACTTTTTTCTTACATATCCTTGAATTATCGAGTATTGATAAAGAAACTTTGATTTCTACAAATGCAACAATAACAAAAGTTGAAAAAATCGGTTTGACTATTATTACGGATAGTGGAGAAACCGTTATATGCGTAAAATCAGGCATCGTTGGATACAAAAAGAAAGACTGTACATTTGGCAAACGAGTTTACTGTAGGAACATTAGTACTAATGGTAAATGTTATAGCTCAATTGTAGAAATGTCATATGGAGGATTAATAGGATTTTTCTGCAAGGCCGTTTCTTATAGTCGTAATATCACCCAAGCTAGAAAGTCTCAGATATTGTCTATTCTGACATATTTTATAAAAGAAATGACAACTAATCCTGAGGCATTTATTGAGATTAAAAATTTCAAGAAAAAAGTAAAAAATTTCTTGGGACAGTTAGATATCGAATGTGATAACTTCTCAGAAATTGACGAGATTTCCGAAGAAGGGACACAACAGGTCGTTTCTGTTGAACCTCAAAAAAAGGAACAACTAAAACAGCAGTTATACAAGACAGAAACTGAACAATTGTTGGAAGGCTCAGGATTGCCTCAACTTAAAGTACTAGGTAAAATAGATTTAGATGCTATACCTGGCAAGAAAAAGAATATTTTCAACAACTCTTCGGTTGCATCAACAGAGCATATTGAAATAACAGCAAAGCCTTCAATATTATCTTCAGATGAAGTAATGGCTTTCGTTGATAAAAAATTGCCTAACCTGAGCGAATTAAAATGTAAACAATTAGAAAAGGAGTTAGATACTTTGATTCGTAATGGTCAAAAAGAAGAGTGTTTGAGACAATCATATCAAATTATTAATACAAGTCGTCCAACTCCTAAGTATTTAAGAAGTTATCTTGATAGAATTGTTAATACAGAGATTGCATTGGATCATACAAATGAAGCTCTGCAGTCTCTTGCATATCTTATTGTTCTAACTGAACAACAGAGTAACATTAATGTAAATAGCATTAGCCATTTGTATATAACAATGGCAAGATTGTATCAGAAAGGTAATAATAGAGAAGAGGCATTAAAAGCAATATTATATGCAGAAAGTGTTAAACCAAATAATAATGCTATCACAAAGCTAAAAGAGTCCATTCAAAGGATGGATTCCAATGATATCAATAATTCAGATTCTTCAAGCGATACATCCACACCTATTAATGGATCTGTTGACACAAATGATAGTATCAGCAAAATGCTTCTTGAGGATGTTTGTCAAGAGGCTAAACGGCAGGAATTGCTTCCTTCGAATGAATTAATTCCTGCCGAACAACTGTTTGGTAGAGCTCAAAACAAACGTAATGACCAGTCGGTATCATTTGAGGGTAAGGCTCAACTTTTTTTAGAGGCTGCAGGAGCTTATTATAATTCAAAGCAGACATCAACAATAATGTACAAAATATCAGTCGCTAATTACGCTCGACTGAAGGGGCATGGTATGTATGCTAGATTTGCGAATCTTATTGGGAATGACTCTACAGAACTTATTGAGTTGCAAGCTCTTCGTGATAGTGCGTGTAGCTACTATGTTGAAGCCCTGGGAATTTTCAACACTCTTGGAGAAAAAGATAATCTTAGAGAACTTTTATTAAAATACTTACAATTATCATTTGTTACATCCCAGATTGAAGGTAACAAAACTCCTGAATCAGATTGGGAAATTATTTCATTGGGAAAACTTCAAGAAATATGTCTTAAAGGAGATAGCTCAGAAAATCTCAATCTTCTCTTAAGAACTTATTTGGTTGTAGGTTCTGCGGCAGAAGATGTATGGATTTCTTTGATTAACGACAAAAGTGGTATTGGTCCATTTCGTGGAAAATGTTCAGACAGCGAAAGATTTAAAAAACAAGCTTTCAATATATTGAATCAGATAAATCAATCAACAATCGATGTAGATGACGATTTGGAAAATTTTATGCATAGTTTGTTCGTTCATCGAAATAAACGTAAAAAAATCCTAAGCGAAGCTATTCAGATATGCTTATCATGGAAGTTTTATTCTTTCGATCTTAGCTCCTTTGACAAAAAGTGGAGAAAAGTTCTTGAATATAAGGATTTGATGACGAATACTGATATTATTTCTATTAATTCCTTGATAGAGGTAATTGAAATCTTAAAACCTTACGCAGGACGTAAAGAAAACGAAAGAACTCGTATATTAGTTAGGGCTCAGCAAACTCTTTTAGGTGCACAAAAAACGATTGCAGACACTACTACTTATTACGGTAACACATTCTTCTCTATATTGATTAATAATTGGTTAAAAGAAATCTCTCGTCAAATAGAAGAGAGAGATGCTCGCACATTGCCAATGTTGAACATATCAAGTAAACCTGCATTCATTACTAAAGATGAACATGGCAATGGCGTAATCAGTATTGTTGTAACAAATAATGGAGATTCAACAGCAGAGTCTTTTTATGTTACTGCGACAATTGACGGTAAAGAATATAAGGTTTTACATGAAGGAGAGTTATCTTCAGGAGATTGTAGTGGTGAGAGTTTTGTTTCATCAGATTTTTCTTCTTTGGAATCCGCTAACGTAAAGTTTCTTTTGATTGCAAAATATCAAGGAAAAGATTTAAATCCAATAGTATATGAGGCAACATATGAAATTGAAAGCGAAGACGTATTATCGGACGAAATAGATATCCCGTGGAACATATCGAATACTCCGGAAGAACATATATTCAAGGGACGTGAAAAAGAATTGAAAACATTGATTGACCACTATCTATCAAAGGATCGTTCTTTGACCTACATACTTTATGGACTAACTCGCACAGGTAAGTCTTCAATTTTGGATTATCTGAGAAATCGAATTGATAGTCAGATTTTAAAAGAAGACTCTTCAAAACATATTTTAGCTTTCAAATGGTATCTAAATGAGTTCCCATATAAGAATTCGACTTCTGCCCAGTTTTGGACTTGGGCTCTGGAAACGAATATTTACGATAAGTTAACAGATGAATTGGCCGATAAGGTTGATGCTGCCTATGGTGAAAATGGACTTCCTCCTGCAGAATGTCTTTCGCAGATCGATTTCTGTAAGATTGTTGATGTCCTTAACGAGAATAATGTTATTCCGCTTGTTACAATAGACGAATTCTCATTTGTCCGACTTATGCTCAAGGAGGGTTTAATAGAC
>OGLB01001286.1_pt1 | contig 11025 bp, 11 predicted proteins | sample 1572551 | NCBI WGS metagenome assembly OGLB01 (sample SAMEA2582003, study PRJEB24529) | metagenome | biome: Human gut stool | place: China | collected 2011
AGGTCGGTCACGTCGATCATGCACATATCCATGCAGATGCGCCCGACCTCCCTGACTCCGATGTTGAGTTCTCTACTACTCAGGCAGAATCCTAAAAAAGGCCGCTTGTACACCTTGTTCTTCACACCGATCGAAAAGGCATTGGATGCGCTGGACCGTGGCTATTCCAGTTTTCTTTATTGGGCAGTACGCCACCGGAAAACGGTCATATTCGGTGCGACTTTGATCTTTGCGGGAAGTATGCTATTGGTTCCAACTATCAAGACGGAATTCTTCCCGACTCAGGATAACGCACAGATCAGTGTTCACATCGAGTTACCGGTCGGAACCCGCCAAGATATCACCCGTAAGCTGGCGCTTGAAATCGACGAACTGTTCCGACAGAAATATCCGGAAATAAAAACCAGTAACTTCACTGAGGGACAAGCCGATTCCGATAATACCTGGGCTCAATTGAGTAATAACGGAACACATATTATCGACTATTACATCAATATGCTGAGTGTCGGCGATCGTGAACGCGGTATGGTTGAAATCTGTGAAGAGATGCGCAAGGACCTGGCAAAATATCCGGAGATCAAGACCTTCAAGGTGATCGAAGGCGGACAGGAAGAAGGTATGGGCGGACAGAACGCTGTCGACATCGAGATTTATGGTTTCGATTTCGGCCGGACCGATGCCGTAGCCGCCGAACTGGCCGAAAGGATGCGTAAGGTAAAAGGTTGTTCACAAGTCAACATCAGCCGTGAGGACTACATACCCGAATATCAAGTTGATTTCGACCGGGAAAAGCTGGCGATCAACGGATTGAATATCACAACGGCTGCTATGGCTTTGCGTAACCGTATCAACGGCTCTACCGCTTCCAAATATCGCGAAGACGGTGACGAGTATGATATAAAAGTACGCTACGCACCAGAATTCCGTCAGTCGGTTGAAGACATCGAGAATATCCTGGTTTATAACAATGCCGGTCAGGGAATCCGTATCCGCGACCTGGGTAAAGTAGTAGAACGAATGACGCCTCCGACCATTGAACGCAAAGACCGTGAACGTGTCATCACCGTATCGGCAGTAGTCGGAAAAGGTGCAGCCATGAGCGATATCGTAACAGCTGCCCGGAATCAACTGAAGGAAATGGATATACCTTCGGATGTCAGCTGGCAGTTAGGAGGAACATACGAAGACCAGATGGACACCTTCTTCGACCTGACAATCCTGATGGTCCTGATCATCATTTTGGTATTTATCGTAATGGCTGCTCAGTTCGAATCGCTGACAGACCCGTTCGTCATCATGTTCTCCATTCCTTTCGCCTTCACCGGTATAATTTTGGGACTGGCAATCACACAGACCCCATTGGGCGTTATGGCATTGATCGGCCTGATTATGCTGATGGGGATCGTTGTCAAGAACGGTATCGTGCTGATCGACTACACGATCCTCTGCCGGGAAAGAGGAATGGGAATCCTGACCGCAGTAGTGACTGCCGGAAAATCCCGTCTCCGCCCTGTATTGATGACCACTTTGACTACCGTATTGGGTATGATCCCGATGGCTGTCGGAACAGGCGAAGGCTCGGAAATGTGGCGTTCGATGGGTATGACAGTAGCATGGGGACTTTCGGTATCAACGTTGATCACCCTGGTAATCGTACCGGTCGTATACAGTGTATTTGCCGGAAACGGAGTCCGGCGCAGACGCCGCAAGATGGCAAAAAATGGAATATCTTCTAAAAAAGAATAAATAATAATTAGGAATAAGTTAATATGAAAGCTATATTTGTATCATTTAATCAAGCATATTACGAAATGATCCTGAATGTGATGGACCGAAACAATATCCGGGGCTTCACATACTGGAACGAAGTACAGGGACGTGGAAGTAAGACCGGCGAGCCCCATTATGGAAGTCACGCCTGGCCGACACTGAACTCGGCAATCCTGGCAATGGTCGATGACGAAAAAGTCGACCATTTCCTGGAGATACTTCATCAGATGGATCAGAAGACGGAAGCGCAAGGATTACGTGCTTTTGTCTGGAACATCGAAAAAACAATTTAATAACATAATGAACGATCTTTTTAACATTCTCATTTTCAGCAAAGACTATAATCAGGGAGTTATCATCCAGGACTATATAAAAGCTATTGGATACAACTCACAAGTATTCGATCAGGAAGAAGCGGCATATGAGGGATTCCTTTCCAGAAATTTCACACTCTGTATTATCAACCACGATATAGACACGAAAGAAACACGGACATTGGCAGCCATGATCAAAAGTTCGGAAAATATCATCCCTGTCGTTTTCTTGTGTGAACATCCGACGAGAGAAGAAATAGCATTGCTGTTTTCGTTCCATGCAGACGATGTGATACGCAAACCTCTTGACACAGATATCTTACAAGCCCGGATTAAAGCAGTACAAAGCCGTTACCAGCCCCAACGCAAGAAAGAGGTCAGGACTTATATTTTCGGAAAATTCAAATTCGACTTGCAAAAACAGATCTTGTCCATAGAAGGCAAAACAACCAAGCTGACAACCAAAGAGGCCGATTTGCTTACGTTGCTGTGCCAACACGCAAACAATATGGTAGACAGGATGCACGCCCTGCAGATCATATGGAGAAGCGATAACTATTTCAGCGCCCGCAGCATGGATGTTTATATCACCAAATTACGCAAACTATTGCAAGATGATCCTACCATCAAAATAATAAACGTTCACGGAAAAGGTTATAAATTATCAACACACGAAAATGACAATTGAACATTTCACCTTATTTCTAATTGTTATGGCAGCTGTCGCCGCCATCGTCTTCATAGCCCTTTATTTCGTCGAAGCCGGTTATGGAATGTTGTTCGATAAAAAATGGGGACTTCCGATACCGAACAAGATTGCTTGGATTTGCATGGAAGCGCCGGTTTTTATCGTCATGTTTTTGTTATGGAACGGATCGGAACGACAGTTCGAGACAGTACCGTTCCTGATATTCTTATTCTTCGAACTGCATTATTTCCAACGATCTTTTATTTTTCCTCTGTTGATAAAAGGCAAAAGTAAAATGCCGGCAGGCATCATGCTTATGGGAATCACCTTTAACCTCCTGAACGGTTATATGCAGGGAGAATGGATTTTCTACTTAGCACCGCAGGATATGTATACGAAAAGCTGGCTGCACAGCCCTCAATTTATAGTCGGGACAATCTTGTTCTTCACCGGCATGGCAATCAATATCCAGTCAGACCATATTGTCCGCCACCTCAGAAAGCCTGGCGACACGAACCATTATCTGCCCCAAAAAGGCCTGTTCAAATATGTGACATCAGCCAACTACTTTGGCGAAATCGTGGAATGGTGCGGATTTGCAATCCTGACCTGGAGTGCAAGCGGAGCTGTTTTCGCTTGGTGGACATTTGCAAACCTTGTACCTCGCGCAAACACCATCTACCATAAATACAAAGCGATGTTTGGTAACGAACTGGAAAACCGTAAACGGGTTATTCCTTTTATATATTGAATGATTAACTCATAATAGATATGGAAAAAGAATCTATACTGTTCACTCCCGGTAAAATCGGGCCGTTGACCCTGAGAAACCGGACGATACGGGCGGCTGCATTTGAAAGCATGTGCCCAGGAAACGCGCCTTCCGACATGTTATATGACTACCATAAATCGGTTGCCTCCGGCGGGATCGGTATGACGACTTTGGCCTATGCGGCTGTTACGCAAAGCGGACTTTCTTTCGAACGTCAGCTCTGGATGCGCCCAGATATCATCCCCGGATTAAAACGCATCACCGATGCCATCCACAAAGAAGGAGCGGCCGCCTCCGTACAACTCGGACATTGCGGAAACATGTCTCACAAAAACATCTGCGGGTGCAGGCCTATCTCCGCATCCAGCGGTTTCAATATCTATTCCCCTACCCTTGTCCGTGGAATGAAACCTTCCGAAATCACAGCTATGGCAAAAGCGTTCGGACAAGCAGTTCATCTGGCGCGCGAAGCCGGAATGGATGCAGTGGAAATACATGCCGGTCACGGCTATCTGATCAGCCAGTTTCTTTCTCCCTATACCAATCATCGGAAAGACGAATATGGCGGTAGCTTGCAAAACCGGATGCGCTTTATGAAAATGTGCATGGACGAAGTGATGAAAGCTGCCGGTCAGGATATGGCAGTGTTGGTAAAGATAAATATGCGCGACGGCTTCAAAGGAGGAATGGAGCTTGATGAGACACTTGAAGTGGCTCGTACCCTGCAGAACGAATGCGGAGCACACGCTTTGATCCTTAGCGGTGGCTTCGTCAGCCGTGCCCCGATGTATGTGATGCGGGGTTCCATGCCGATTCATACGATGACGCATTATATGCCTTTCGGCTGGCTACCGCTCGGAGTCAAAATGGCAGGACGGTTCATGATCCCGTCTGAGCCGTTCAAAGAGGCTTACTTCCTGGAAGATGCCCTAAAATTCAGGGCGGCATTGAAAATGCCACTTGTCTATGTAGGCGGTCTGATCTCACGCGAGAAGATAGACGAGGTCTTGAACGACGGTTTCGAATTCGTGAGTATGGCACGTGCCTTGCTGAACGATCCGTCATTCGTAAACAAAATGAAGGAAGACGAACATGCCCGTTGTGACTGCGGACATAGCAACTATTGCATCGCCCGCATGTATTCCATCGAAATGGCATGCCACAAACATATTCAGAACTTGCCCAAAAGCATTGTCAAAGAAATAGAGAAATTAGAATACAAGTAATGGAAAAAGGATTAGCCATCATAACCGGTGCCGACGGAGGCATGGGACAAGTAATCACGGCAGCCCTCGCAAAAGAAGGCTATCCGGTGATTATGGCTTGCCTCGATCCGGAAAAAGCAGCCTCCCTATGTAACCGGATCCAGCAAGAAACCGGTAACACCCAGATAGAAGTGCGAATAATCGATCTCGCTTCCCTTTCATCCGTAAACAATTTCACCGGTCAGTTATTAAAAGAAGGACGTCCCGTCAGCCGCCTGATAAACAATGCCGGCATCCTGACAACTCCGGTACGCAAAACCGAAGACGGGTTGGAGACAATCGTAAGCGTCAATTATGTGGCTCCCTACATGCTCACCCGCCAGTTATTACCATTAATGCAACCAGGATGCCGCATTGTAAATACAGTGTCCTGCACGTATGCCATCGGCCGGATCGAACCGGACTTCTTTGAAAAAGGAAGGAACGGACGTTTTTTCCGCATTCCGGTCTATGGGAATACCAAGCTGGCGCTGTTATTGTTCACCCAAGAGTTTGCCGAACGGCTGCAAGACAAAGACATCACCATAAATGCCTCGGACCCGGGAATCGTCAGTACGAACATGATCACGATGCAAGCCTGGTTCGACCCGCTTACCGATATCTTGTTCCGCCCCTTTATCAAAACACCGGCCCAAGGCGCGGCGACCGCCATCCATCTGGCTCTTTCGGATGAGGCGAAAGATAGAAACGGTTGTTGCTATGCCAATTGCAAAAAGAGGAATGTGTCAGAACGCATCCGGCATCATGCACAGCAAAAACAACTTTGGGACGATACGGAAATCTTGCTCCGGCAAAAAGGAATCCGGTTCTGAACCGGCATGCACTTTTAGTTTCATACCGATGAAACTCCTATTCCATGCCTATGAAACTTCCGTTCCATGCCGAGGGAATTTCAGTTTCATGCCTATGAAACTGAAAATTCATGCAGACAAGATTTTGCAGATATAAATATAAATCGTACCTTTGCACCGCTTTTAACCCCCGTACGTGTGATGGGAAATTAGAAAGCATAAACATCTAATTTTGAGTAACACAAAAATTAAAACAAAATGAAGACATTTCAATTAGAAGGAAAGTCAAGAGAAGTAGCCGCTACTTCTGCAGACCAGAAGAGAGCTTTGAAAGCTATGCGTAAAAACAACGAAATTCCTGCTGTACTGTACGGCGGCGAAAAAGTATCTCATTTCACCATCACAAAAGACAGTGTTCGTAACTTGGTTTACAGCCCTGAAATCTTTGTTGTTGAACTGACGATTGATGGCAAGAAGACAATGGCTATCGTTAAAGATATCCAGTTCCAGCCTGTAACCGACGCTATCCTGCACATGGACTTCTTGGAAGTGTCAGAAAACAAACCGGTAGTAATGGAAGTTCCGGTTGTTCTGGAAGGTCACGCCGAAGGTGTTAAAGCCGGTGGTAAACTGAACTTGCAGATGAGAAAGTTGAAAGTAAAAGCCCTTTACACAGCAATTCCTGAGAAATTGTTTATCAATGTCGATCACCTGGGATTAGGCAAGACTATGCAGGTTGGTGCATTACACTTCGAAGGCCTTGAACTGATGAACGCCAAGAACGCTGTTGTTTGCGCCGTTCAGTTGACTCGTGCCGCTCGTGGTGCTCAGGCTAAGGCATAATAAAATTATTATTCCTAAATAATGTAAGGGGAGAATATTCAACAGAGTATTCTTCCCTTTGTTATATACTAAAAAACAACATAACAATGAAATATCTGATAACAGGACTTGGAAATATCGGTTCCGAATATTTAGGAACCCGCCATAACATCGGATTCCGCGTTGTAAATGCATTGGTAGAAGATGCCGGAGTTCCTTTCACGGAAGAACGTTACGGTGCAATCGCACGGATGCGTATCAAGAACTGTGAGTTGATCATACTGAAGCCGAACACATTCATGAACCTGAGCGGCAATGCCGTCCGCTACTGGTTGCAGAAAGAAAACATTCCGGTAGAGAATCTGTTAGTCATAGTGGACGATCTGGCACTCCCCTTCGGGACACTCCGCCTGAAACCGAAAGGCAGCGATGCCGGACACAACGGATTGAAAAACATCCAACAGTTGTTAGGCACACAAGAATACAGCCGCCTTCGTTTCGGTATCGGCAGTAATTTCCCTCGTGGAGGACAGATCAACTATGTGCTTGGCAAGTTCCCACCGGAAGAGCTCCAGGAAATGCCGGAAAAGATAAAACGGGCGGTAGAAATCATCAAAAGCTTCTGCCTGGCCGGCGTACAGAATACAATGAACCAATACAATAATAAATAAATAATAGTTCCTTGTCTACAGTTTATGAATGAAGTCCGTATAGACAAATGGATGTGGGCCACCCGCATATTCAAGACACGTACCATAGCAGCCGAGGCTTGCAAGAAAAACAGGGTGATGATAAACGGAGTCAATGTAAAACCTTCCCGTATGATCAAAGTCGGAGAAGTGATTCAGGTACGAAAGCCACCTATCACCTTTTCCTTCAAGGTACTCGATTTAACAGAACGCCGTATGGGGGCCAAACTGGTGCCTGATTATCTGGAAAACGTCACTACTCCCGACCAATACGAAATATTGGAAATGAACCGCATATCCGGATTCGTAGACCGTGCACGCGGCTTAGGCCGTCCGACCAAGAAAGACCGTCGCGAACTGGAGCAGTTTACCGATCTGGGGATGATGAACGACGGATTTGATTTCGAGTTTGACTTCGAGGAGCCGGAAGACGAAGAGTAAACTCGTTTTTTCACAGCAAGGGCCGTAACTCCTTTTCAAATATTTGCCTGCTGATTATACGATAATGCGACGAATAAGATTCTTCGAAAACCTTGCTGTGATGCCCCACATATTCTCCCCGGTCCAGACGGTCTTCTATTTCTTTGCAATCGGCATCGTAATCCGGCAAGGAAAGTTCCATAGAACGGATAATAGACTCAATCCGCTGCCATTCTTTTTGCCAATCGGCAACTGTAATAGGACGGACACTGTTCACGCTCCGCTTTTTCGAAATCCTTCTTTTCTGTCGCCGAAAGACAGAGACAGAAAAGAAGGAACAAAGTCAGAAAACCGTACTTCCACATCGTTTATTTGATTACTTCTTTCAGTTTTTTGTGCAAATCCTCGCCAGTTATGTTTTTAGCGACAATCACTCCATCAGGATCCAGCAGGACATTGGCCGGAATACCACGAACCCCATAAAGAGCCGGAATTTCCGAATCCCAATATTTCAAATCGGAAAGATGTGTCCAAGCCAGATTATCGTCGGCAATCGCTTTCATCCACTTGCTTTTATCCTTATCCAGGGAAATCCCCACAATCGTAAAGTTTTTATCTTTATATTCATTAAACGCCTTTACCACATTCGGATTCTCGCGACGACAAGGAGGACACCAGGATGCCCAGAAATCCAACAGTACATATTTACCTCTGAAATCAGAAAGCGAAACAGATACTCCCGCCGTATCTGGCAACGAAAATTCAGGAGCCACCTTCCCTATCTGCACATTTTCCAACTGCTTGATAATACCATCCAAATCTTTTACATACGGACAACCGGCCAGTTCGGAAGAAATCTTGGCACGAGTCGCTTTCAGTTCATCCAGCGGCAACTGGTAAGTAAAGTAACGATACAGATAAAAAGCGGCGGCAGGCGAAGCCGGATACTTGGTGATCAGACTGTCTATGTCATACCCTTCTTCAAAAACCTTCTCGGCATTCTCCTGAAAGATTGTATTGACAGGAGAATTACGGACCGTAATCGTTTCGCCGTCATTACTTATCCTCACATCCATATTCGTATTTTCGACAAAGAACTGAACCGGATAATTCATATCTTCTGTTGCCAGACCAAACAATAAAGGCTGATCCACTTCTCCCTTAAAAGTAAATTTTCCCTCTTTTAATTCTGCCGTATCGACATCAAAAAACATCTTATTCCGGAAGGACTTGAGATAGACTTTCCCTTCCGTCCTGCCGGTCACTTCTCCATTTATCACATAACCTTTCGGTGCTTCCTGGCAACTCGCCAACATCAGGGCCACCAGGGCTGTCGCTACTAATCGTTTCATTTTTATCTGTTTCGTTTATTATTTAATCTCAGGGTGATGATATCGCCCTTTTTTCAGCGTTCCCTTTCCATATTCGATCGCACGAACCGGACAGCGGTGAATACAAGCGACACACTGCACACAAGTATCCGTCCAAACAGGCTTCCCTGCCTGCATGCTGATCGTTCCGGTCGGACAAATCCGTTCACATAACCCACAGGAAATACAAGCATCCGTCACCCGGAAAGAATTACTTCCGATAGGCAGATGGGCAAAAAGAGGATAAATCCAGTAGCTTTTCAAACCGGGCATGCTTCCTGTATGATACAAAGCGTCCTGCCCATGCTCCCGGATCGCTTCGATAATCTCGGCCACACGTGCCGGGGCATCCTGCAGTTTCCGTTCCTCCACATCTTTGTCGTCTACATCGAAACCAGGCAGCAAGATATAGTTGTTCGGCATAATGACAGAGTATGCTGCCGTTAGCGATATCGCTCTTTTTTCCAAAGCTTTCCCGATCAGTCGATCTGTATATCCGCATTCATCTCCACAGGTAGAAACGGAATAGACCGATTGTCCAGTATATCCGTTTAAAGTCAGACGAGAGATAAAACGGGTAACAGACACTGCCGGTCCCCAGGAATGCACAGGATAGACAAACAATATCTTTTCATCCGGACGAACCGGATAGACCCAACCATCCTTTTCCTTATGCAGTTCTTCTGCAATTGAAACCAACTGTTCTCCCAGCGCCTCACTCAGAGCCTTTGCCACCCAAAGAGAGTTTCCAGTTCCAGTAAAGTAAAATATCATATTCCTATTTCTGTTTCAAATACAAAAGTAAGTATAATCTAAGAATACACCTCGCATTTACCTTATTAAGAAACCTAAACGGCAACGTGATGAAGATAACAATGGGACCTTACACACGTTGTCATTCCTGCCTGAAGCCTACTTTTACCTTTACGGAGATTTGGAGCAGACACTTTTTATATCTTAATTTGCATTACCATAAAAACACACAATATGAAACGGACTTTACTTATTTGGGCTTCGATGGCTTGCATGACTGTTCATTCGGTCACGGCACAGGACGCAGCTGTAAACAAAATCATCGAAATCGGTCAAACGGATAATCAAGTGATGGATCATTTAGATGTACTCACCAACCGCATCGGCGGCCGTGTGATCGGCTCGAACGCATACGATAATGCAGTTGAATGGGTTGCCTCGAAATTTACGGAATGGGGACTGGAAGTAGAACTACAAGAGGCCGGCACGCTGCCGGTCGGCTTCAACCGAGGACCGTGGTTCGGCAAACTGTTGGGAGAAAACGGGATGGAACTGCATTTCGTCACTCCCTCCTACACCGCCGGAACAAAGGGTGTACAACGCGGAACCGCTTACCCAAAGCGAGTTCGACCGCATGAAAGGACAACTAAAAGGGGCTTGGGTGCTGATCAACGGGAAGAATGTCGGCTGGCCGGTCGAACGGTCCGCCAAAGGCGACTCCATCCGTGCCGCCATCATTTCCGAAAACAACGAAACGGCCAAAAAGAACCGCCAGATCATGGAGGATAACTGGCGCAACAATACCGACAACCCGCTACTGCCATTGAAAGAGGATGTCCCGGCCTTGTTCTACAAACAGATGTGCGAAGCCGGCGTATTGGGTTTTATCCAATCGGCCACCGTCCCTTTGCGTGCCCTCTATGACAAGGCAATCATACACGATCCGACTTTCACGTTTGACAACCTGCCGGACGTCTGCGACATCAAGTTAGACGAACACCAGTATGCGGCCATCAAGAAGATGGTAAAGGAACGCCGCACCTTCTTCCTTGAGTTCGATATCCGTAACCATTTTCGTATGGGACCGGTAAAATACTATAATGTGATCGGTAAGATCAAAGGCTGTAAATATCCGGACGAGTATGTGATGGCGAGTGGTCATCTGGATGCGTTCGACGTGGCGACAGGTGGCGTGGACTGCGGTTCCGGCGTCACTCCGGTGATGGAAGCGGCCCGCATGATCATGAAATCCGGTGCGAAGCCTAAACGGACGATGTTATTCTGTGCTTTTGCTGGCGAAGAATTCGGATTGTTAGGTTCTACAGCCTGGGTGAAAGCCAATAAAGATAAGTTAGATAAAATCTCCAACTT
>OGLB01001287.1_pt1 | contig 11013 bp, 7 predicted proteins | sample 1572551 | NCBI WGS metagenome assembly OGLB01 (sample SAMEA2582003, study PRJEB24529) | metagenome | biome: Human gut stool | place: China | collected 2011
TTCGTGACGAGTCTGACCGCCAGGGTATGCGTATCTGTATTGAGCTGCGCCGTGATGTAAATCCGAATGTGGTTTTGAATCTGCTCTACAAACATACCCAGATGCAGGATACGTTTGGTGTTATCATGTTAGCCCTTGTGGACAATCAGCCGAAAGTATTAAATCTCCATGAGATGTTAGGCTATTATCTGGATCACCAGAAAGATGTTGTGACCAGAAGAACAAAATACGATTTAAACAAAGCAGAAGAACGCGCTCACATTTTGGAGGGCTTACTGATCGCGCTTGATAATATCGATGAAGTGCTCAATATTATCCGCAGCACTGCAAATACACCGGAAGCAAAAAATCGTTTGATCGAGAGATTTTCCCTGACAGATGTTCAGGCACAGGCGATCGTCGATATGCGTCTGCGCGCACTGACAGGTCTGGAACGCGAGAAGATCGAAGCTGAGTATGCAGAGTTGATGGATCGTATTGCAGAGTTAAAAGCAATTCTGGCAGATGAGAAAAAACTCCTTGGTGTTATCCGTGAGGAGATTCTTCTCATTGCAGAAAAATACGGTGATGAGCGAAGAACTTCCATCGGATTTGACGAGTATGATATTTCCATGGAGGATCTCATTCCGGTAACAAACACTGTGATCGCAATGACAAAACTTGGATATATCAAGAGAATGAGCCTTGATAACTTCCGCGCGCAGAACCGCGGTGGTAAAGGTATCAAGGGAATGGAGACAATCGATGAAGATTACATCGAGGAACTTTTGATGACAACGTCCCATCATTACATGATGTTCTTTACCAATACCGGTCGTGTGTACAGAATGAAGGCTTATGAGATTCCGGAAGCGAGCAGAACTGCGAGAGGAACTGCGATCATCAACCTGTTGCAGCTTCAGCCGGGAGAAAAAATCACTGCGGTCATTCCAATCAAGGAATACACTGAAGGTCATTATCTGTTTATGGCTACCAAGAATGGTATCGTGAAGAAAACACCGATCACAGACTACGCAAATGTCAGAAAGACTGGACTTGCAGCCATCACACTGCGTGAAGATGATGAGCTGATAGAAGTAAAGAAAACAGACAACGAACAGGATATTTTCCTTGTGACAAAATACGGACAGTGTATCCGTTTCAATGAAAGAGATGTCAGAAGCACCGGAAGAACCTCTATGGGTGTGATCGGTATGAATTTGACGGATGGAGATAAAGTTGTCGGAATGCAGATGGAATCCCAGGGTGAATCACTGATGATCGTATCTGAAAAAGGTCTTGGAAAATGCACACTTGCATCTGAATTTACAGCCCAGAACCGTGGTGGTAAAGGTGTGAAATGCTATAAGATCACAGAGAAAACCGGAAATATCGTTGGTGTGAAAGCAGTCAATCAGGATGACGAGATGATGCTGATCACAACGGAAGGAATTATTATCCGTATCAAAGTCAGTGATACGGCATTGCTCGGAAGAGTTACTTCCGGTGTAAAACTGATGAATCTTGCGGATGATGTCACGGTTGCAAGCATTGCAAAAGTACGTGAGGACAAATCCCTCATGGACAATACAGATGAATCTGAACTTGTCACAGAGGAAGAGGAAGCCAAAAGTGCTGCGGCTGCAGCAGAGGCTGCAAAAAAAGCGGCAGGTCAGATGACAGAAACGGATGATGAATTAATGCAGGAATTATTAAGCCGTGCTGAGTCTGATTCGGAAGAAGAATAAAAGAATATTTTGACCGCAGTGATACAAAGAATTCACTATGGTCAGGACAGTAGGCTGCCACATTTTTATGTAGCAGCCGATTTGTCTATATAAAAACGAATTATATTTCATGATAAGAAGCCTGATTTGAAAAAAAGGATGTTCAATTTTGATTATTTGAAAAATGAATGATATCAACACAAAAATAAAAAAATAACACATATTATCAAGAAAACCACAGTGTAAATGTGGATAACGTGTTGCGGAAATCCAACTTGCGTGGAAAAATTCATTGTCATAGAAAAGACTTTCGTTTATACTTTTGCGTAAATATAGAATACATGAGTTCTAAAATTGTAATAAAACTCCAATAGAAAGCAGAACAACAGGGGGAATGAAAAGTGCCGCAAAATTTTTATGAGTTAGTATGGATTTTTATTATTTATGCATTTATCGGATGGTGCACAGAAGTCTCTTATGCAGCATTGGACCGGGGAATTTTTGTAAACCGGGGATTTTTAAATGGACCTTATTGTCCAATTTACGGATGTGGAGTGGTGATCGTCGTAGCTGTTTTGACTCCGTTAAAGGATAACCTGCTGATATTATTTGCGGGTTCTTTCTTACTGACTTCCATTTTGGAATACATTACAGGATTTATTCTGGAGAAAGTATTTCACAATAAATGGTGGGACTATAGCAATAAGCCGTTTAATCTTCACGGATATGTATGTTTGAAATTTTCCATCTACTGGGGACTCGCATGTACATTCATTATGGATGTGATTCATCCGATCATTTACAAAGGAATCACCATGATTCCACATATTCTGGGTGTTGTGATGCTCTGTATTATCATGTCGGCTTTCGCTGTTGACTGCGGTGTTACTGTTACTACAATTTTGAAGTTTAACAAGCGATTAAAAGTTATGGATGAAATGGCTGCGAAAATACATAAATTATCCGATGAAATCGGTGAAAATATCTACGAAAATGTGACAACTGCAGTAGAAAAATCGGAGGAGTTCCAGGAAACACATGAGGAATTTCTCACAAAAATTTCTGATACGAAAGAAAATCTTATGGATCTGCCATCCACTGCAAAAGAGAAGATTGCTTCTACTGCAGCAAGTGCCAGAGAAAAACTTTCTGAGTCTGCAGAAAATATCAATGTAAAAGAAAAGATTGCTGCTTACAAAGAAACACGCGAGGCGGCTCGTCTGGAAAAACAGCATGAGAAAGAGGAACTTGAGCGCAGATACAAAGAATTATTTGCAGAGAAGAATTTTGGTTTCAAGCGTTTGATGAAGGCGTTCCCAGATATTACTTCCCGTGAACAGAATGAATCTCTGGAGAAATACAAGAAATACTTTAACATCCGCAAACCGGATCATAAGAAAGATGAATAGGAAAATATATATTAAATTACAAATGTAATACAATTATCGGGAGAAATTAACATGATCAGAACAGTCAATACAGAGGATATCGTAAAAAATATAAAAGAAATGTGTATCGAGGCAAACCATTATCTTTCCAAAGATATGGATAAAGCCCTGAAAGATGCCACCGTTTCTGAAAAATCAGAACTTGGTAAAAAAATATTAAATCAGCTTCAGGAAAACTTGAAAATTGCAGATGAAGAGATGATCCCAATCTGTCAGGATACCGGAATGGCAGTTATTTTTCTGGAAGTCGGACAGGATGTTCATTTTGAGGGAATGGCAGTCGAAGATGCGGTAAACGAAGGTGTCCGTCAGGGATATACGGAAGGCTATTTAAGAAAATCAGTCGTTGGTGATCCTATCATCCGCGAAAATACGAAAGATAATACCCCAGCGGTGATTCATTACAGCATTGTTCCGGGAGATAAAGTGATAATTACAATGGCTCCAAAAGGTTTCGGAAGTGAAAATATGAGCCGTGTGTTCATGCTAAAACCAGCTGATGGAATTGAGGGTGTAAAAAATGCAATTCTTACAGCAGTGAAGGATGCAGGACCGAATGCCTGTCCGCCAATGGTTGTCGGAGTTGGTATTGGCGGTACTTTTGAAAAATGTGCGATTTTAGCAAAAAAAGCGTTGACCAGACCGGTGGGCGAACATTCTGCTATCCCATACGTGAAAGAGTTAGAGGAAGAAATGTTAGAAAAAATCAATCGGCTTGGAATAGGACCGGGAGGACTTGGCGGATCAACCACTGCTCTCGCAGTGAATGTGAATACTTACGCGACACATATTGCAGGACTTCCGGTGGCAGTCAATATCTGCTGTCATGTGAACCGGCATGTGGTGAGGGAAGTGTAAGAAAAAACATATTACTACAAATGTAGTTTGTTAAATTTTACAGTCATAAATGAAGAAAAATATAAATTTAGAAATGGGAGGACAAACATATTACAACACCGATCACCGCGGAAGTGACAAAAAATTTAAAGTCCGGTGATTACGTTTACATAACAGGAACCATTTATGTGGCAAGAGATGCTGCACACAAAAGAATGATCGAGGCATTGGAGCGTGGCGAAGAACTCCCGATCGACATCAAAGATTCCACAATCTATTACATGGGACCATCTCCGGCAAGAGAGGGACGTCCAATAGGTTCTGCAGGACCGACAACTGCAACCAGAATGGATAAATATGCGCCAACTCTTTTAGATCTCGGAGAAAAGGCGATGATCGGAAAAGGAAAGCGTTCGAAAGAAGTCATTGACGCGATTGTCAGAAACCATGCAGTTTACTTTGCAGCAGTCGGCGGAGCAGGGGCGCTTTTATCCAAATGTATCACAAAATCTGAGATCGTATGTTATGAAGATCTTGGAGCTGAGGCAATCCGTAAGCTTCAAGTGAAAGATTTTCCGGTGATCGTTGTCATTGACAGTGAGGGAAACAATCTGTATGAGACAGCAATCAAAAAATATTGCACGTTGGAGTAAAATGAGAACAAAAGAATAAAAAAATTGGAAGAAAATATAGCATTTCAAGTCACTGGATATGTGGATGGAAAAAGCAAAGGAATTCTGCGGTGCAGTAGAGGTTATGTACGAGAAATAACATTTGAAGCGTAATTTTTTATCATTTTTGGAGGTGTGTTCATGCAGACAGATCCATTTAAAGAATATCTAAAACAGCAGGAGCCAGATAAAAAGTATAAAGGTTATGCATGGCAGACTGCGATTGGATTGCAGGCAGTCGATGGATTGAAGCCGTCCGAATATCTCGTTGATGCAGCAATTCAGAATATTGAAGGTAAAATTACGCTGGATGAAGTAAAAAATTTATTAGATTCTTACTATGAAGAAAAACCACAGAAAAATCATGACAGGACAGAAGAGGCTGATAAAGTTTCCATACGCATTGCGAAAATACTTTCGGAACATGCATTTTCTTTTACACCAAATGAGTATATCTCAATTCACAGAAAATTATTTACCGGAATATATGACCACGCAGGAAAAATCCGTGATTATAATATTACAAAAAAAGAATGGGTGCTGAATGGAGCAACTGTTATTTACGGAAGTGCTTCTGAACTAAGGAAAACGTTAGAATATGATTTTATGAAGGAGAAACATTATAGTTACAAAGGATTATCCATGGATGAAATCATTCACCATCTGGCAGTATTTGTTGCAAATTTATGGCAGATCCATATATTTGGAGAAGGAAATACAAGAACGACAGCCGTATTTTTTATCAAGTATCTTCGAACACTTGGATTTGATGCAACGAATGATATATTTGCGGAAAATGCATGGTATTTCAGAAATGCATTGGTTCGGGCAAATTATAATGATCTGAAACATGAGATTCATGAAACAACAGAGTATCTGGAACTGTTTTTGCGAAATCTGTTGTTGGATGAAAAAAATTTATTACAGAATCGTCTTATGCATGTTGATTATAAGGAAATGCTTGTGAGAGAGCCAAAAATAGAATATAAAACATCAGAAGCGAACATTGAAAATAGAAAAGTGAACATTCAACTGGAAAAAGTGAATATTGGAATGTTTGGAGAGAAAATTTCCGGTATTTCAAAGAAAACAATACAGCATATGGAACAACTGTGTGATTCCTTTGATAAAAATGAAATATTTGGAAGAAGCAGGGTTGAAGAGGTAACCGGGTTAAAAAATACAAGAGCATCATTGTTCTTAAAAGAACTACTCGAGAGAAATATCATCCAAAAAGTAACCGGACATGGAAAAGGAAAATACACATTTTTTATAAAGGAATAGTGAAATCAGGGGGAGTAGAGGTTATGGGAACAGTGGTAGTACGTAATTCTGTGGCAAAGAGAGTGATTGTCACACTCATGCCAGCAATCAGTTTTTTGTGTATGTTTGGTTTGGCGGCAATCAGTGTGAACTTTCTGGAATATGGATCAACAGCAGATAGAATTGTGGGATATATCGGAGTGTCCTGTATCATTCCGATGATAGTTTCAATACCGTTTATTTTTAAAGTAAACAGGGAGAAAACCGTATTAGATATCAATACTTTCTATGTAACGCCATTTGTAGGAAGAACAAAAAATATCCCGGTTCAGGATGTAAAAGTATGCACCATTGGACGAAGAAAAAAGATCCGATTATTCGATGAAAAATCAAATCTGATCTGTAAATATAAAAGTACTCAGGATAAAGAGCAGATCATTTTAAAAACGTTGCAAAAAGCAGGAACTTGTACATTTACATTTTCCGTCAGAAACGGAAAACAGGTTGTCGTAAAAGGTAGTGACAGAATTTTTACCGATTATCTTGCAACGGGAGAAGTTTCCAAGACAATCAATAGCTATAAATCGTTATACTACGTGCCACAGACCTCCTCTGTATCGGACAAAAAGCAGGAGCAGGACAGTCAGTTTGACCAGAATATAAAAAAGCAGATTGAAAAAAACAGAAAAATATTCCAGATAGCACAGATTGTGAGCCTGATTATTTTTTTAAGAGGAATGTTTATGCTGGCTTTTAACACTCCTGGTGGAACAAGTGGCAAATTGGCGGTCATTTTCTTTTTCGGTGGAGTTATTGGAATGTTACTGAGTAAATATCTTTGCCGCAGAAAAGAATTTGAAATCACAAAGCCGACGTTCTATCGTGTGGAAGGGACTGCTGTCAATGAAAAAGATTTTGCATTCAGATCTTCCGATTCGGATCGTCACCTGATTTATGAATTTCAGGATAAATATGGAGTGAAACATCAGCGGCCATCGGACAAAGTAAACGCTTCGGACACTGCATGGGGATTGGGTGTTGGCGAAAAGAAAATCTTATGGTACAGTCCGTTTGTTCCATACTTACTGGATCAGGAGCCGTTAGAGTTTAAAATGTTCATGGATAGACGAAGACTTACCCCGGGTGAATGGATCAAACGGCATCCTATCCTGACCGTGGGTTGTATCGCTTTCATTGTATGGATTGGTTTTCGTGGATATAAGTTTGGAAAAGCGCAGATTTTTATTTACACACATGACGGAAGAAACTTAAAAACAGAGTGGACAGCGCGTGATGCTGTCACAGATGAACAGACAAATACAGCGGTGGAGGCTGCAGGAATGGAGCGGGAAGAACTGGAAAAATGGTTGAAACAGTCCTTCTATCCATATTTTTATGTGAACAGTACCAGCTTTGGAGAGTTTGATGCATTTGATGTGGAAAATTATGCGGACGTCATGGGAGAGGATAAGGTGGAAGCTATCCGGGAAAATATCTCCGATTATTGGGGAATTCATGACAGAAAAAGCCTTATGAAAACAACCGATTCCCTGTTACAAAAAGGCGATAAATATACTTATGCACAGACTTTGGAAAAATTAGGGGAAGAGGCGCTGACATTACCGGAGGACAGTATCTATTATACATACAAATTGTATGCCCCAGATGAAATGTGCAAATATCTGGGAACTTATTACGCATACAATAACATTGGGGATGCAGGAGTGGATGCATGGGACTATTGCAGATGCATCCGGTTATTTGCATTTGGCTATATATGTGGTTATATTTCGTATGACGAATATCTGATTCATGCCGCACCGCTTGCAGTCTATCTGCAGAATGAATATGATTCCTGGGAAACAATGTATGAGAGTTATTACTACGGTTATCTTATTTTTGCAGGAAGAAATAAAAACTCAAGCAGCAGCGTCATCTATAGTGACTATAGATATTACGAGATCATGGCAGATAAGACAGAGATTCCGTTTCGGACAGAAGAGAGATAATCTCACAACGGGAATACAGGAGTATTATTATGAAAATCGGTATTATATCAGACATACACAGCAACATTTACGCTTTTAAGGCATGCACAGAGTATATGGAAAAACACAAATGTGACGAGTACTTCTTTCTTGGAGATTATATTTCCGATACACCTTACACAAGAGAAACCATGGATTATCTGTATGAATTTATGGAAAACCATACCTGTTATCTGTTAAGGGGCAATCGTGAGGAGTACATGCTCACACAGCAGGAAGCCAGAAAAAAGAAATGCACAGAGCAGATGTGGATAAGTAACTCTGCAAGTGGAAACTTACTCTACACTTACAGGCAGCTTGTGGATAAAGATTTTGATTTTTTTCGGAATCTTCCAATCACATTTATTTATGAGAAAGCAGGTTATCCGTCCATTACCTGTTGTCACGGATCACCGGCGAGCAGCAGGGAACTCTTGCAGTTGAATGAGGATCCGGTAAAACAATGGTTAGAAAAGATTGACACTGATTACATGATCTGTGCTCATACGCATTATCCGGGAGAGATGACATACAAAAACAAACATTACTTTAATTCAGGCAGTGTTGGAATATCCATTGATGATGCCGGATATGCACAGTGCATGTTGCTAGAGTCCGGTGTGGAAAATGGAACGACAATCTGGAAACCCCAATTTCTGAAAGTACCTTATGACAATCAGAAAGTTGCACAGGATATGATCACCGGCGGACTGCTTTCCATAGCACCGTGGTTTGTGAACAGCAACATTCTGACAATTCTTACCGGAATCGACTGTTCAGCCAAAATGGTTGAGTTGGCAGAAAAACTTGCGTTAGAGGACAATGCTCAGGCAAAGTGGCCGCACATTGATGAAAAATATTTTGAAGAGGCAGCCGTATATTATAAAATTCCGGATTACCGTGCCAGAAACAATGAAAAGGAACGTTAGAAAAAAGATAACATTTGCAGAACAAACACCATTAGATATAAATCCGGAAAAAAACAGGAGATGATGAAAATGAATATAAGAACTGCAACATTCCAAGACACCGACCAGATTGCGGCAGTAGAAAAAGAGTGTTTTCCGGCAGCAGAGGCGGCAACAAAAGAGGAATTTGAGCAGAGACTTTCACATTATGCAGATCATTTCTGGCTGATGTTTGAGGATGACACATTAATCGCATTTGTTGATGGTATGGTGACAGATCAGGCAGATCTGACAGATGAAATGTATGAGAATGCATCCATGCATCAGGAGGATGGAGCATGGCAGATGATATTTGGTGTCAATACGCTCCCGGCATACCGGAACCACGGCTATGCCGGAGAACTTTTAAAAAGAGCGATCGCAGATGCAAAAGACCAGGGAAGAAAAGGTCTTGTCCTTACGTGCAAAGACCGGGCAGCTGCTGCGCCGCGCTATCGCGGACGCAAAGGCGCAGGGTCGGAAGGGCCTTGTGCTGACCTGCAAAGACCGGCTGGTGCATTACTATGCAAAATTTGGTTTTGAAAATGAAGGAGTTTCAGAATCTGTGCATGGAAATATCGTGTGGAATCAGATGAGACTGAAGTTTTAAAGTTCAAGTTGAATTCATGTAGATATCAGGAAAGACAGCAGGAGCGGATCAGTATGTTTTGGGAAAAGAAAACAAAAATAAGAAAACATATCATTTTTTATGGCAGAGTTCAGGGAGTAGGGTTCCGTTATTATGCAGTACAGAAAGCAAACCAGCTCGGACTGACCGGCTGGGTGAAAAACCTATATGACGGCAGCGTGGAAATGGAAGTAGAAGGCGAGGAACCGCTGATCGACCAGCTGATTATTTTTTTGCAAAATCGTACCTACGTCTGGATTGAAAATATGGATGCAAAAAGCATCCCACTGGAACATGATAACGGATTTTACGAGAGATAAAAGAAGATATAATATGCAGATGGCAGTTATGCGGATGCATGTTTGATGATAAAAAATTGAAAGAAAGTAAGGAGTGTGACAGATATGCCATGTACAACAATTTTAGTAGGAAAAAAAGCAAGTTATGATGGATCAACCATAATCGCAAGAAATGATGATTCAGGATCCGGGCATTATACTTCAAAAAAACTTGCAGTGATCAAACCGGAAGAACAGCCGAAAATCTATAAATCGGTCATTTCGCATGTCGAAATCGAGCTTCCGGAAAATCCGATGCGCTATACTGCAATGCCAAATGCAGAAGAGGGCGAAGGTATCTGGGCAGCCTGCGGAGTGAATGAAGCACATGTCGGAATGACAGCAACCGAAACGATCACATCCAATCCAAGAGTTCTCGGAGCTGATCCGCTTGTAAGATATCAGCCTGCAAAAGACGGAAAAGAAGAAATTCCTGGAGGAATCGGGGAAGAGGATATTGTATACATTGTACTTCCATACATACACAGTGCAAGGGAAGGTGTCAAACGTCTTGGCAGCCTGTTAGAACAGTATGGTACTTATGAAATGAATGGAATTGCATTCCAGGATGCAGATGAAATCTGGTGGCTTGAGACAATTGGCGGACATCACTGGATCGCACGCAAAGTACCGGATGATGTTTATGTCATGATGCCAAATCAGTTTGGAATGGATCAGTTCGATCTTGAGGATGCACTTTCAAACCAGAAAGAATATATGTGTTCCGCCGATCTGAAGGAGTTTGTTGAAAAATATCATTTGAACCTTTCGCAGGATGGAACGTTTAATCCAAGAGATATTTTTGGCAGTCATGATGACTCTGATCATGTATACAATACACCGAGAGCCTGGTTTATGGAACGTTACCTGAATCCAAATTCATACAGCTGGGACGGACCGGATGCAGATTATACACCAGTATCCGATGATATTCCGTGGTGTATGGTTCCGGAAAAGAAGGTTACAGTAGAAGATGTAAAATATGTTCTGTCTTCACATTATCAGGGAACACCTTATGATCCGTATGGAGCTTACGGGGACAAATCAATGAATGGTGCTTATCGTTCCATTGGTATCAATCGAAATGATTTTATGTCTTTGATCCAGATGAGACCGGATCAGCCGGAAGATTCCCGTGCAATTGAATG
>OGLB01001295.1_pt1 | contig 10967 bp, 9 predicted proteins | sample 1572551 | NCBI WGS metagenome assembly OGLB01 (sample SAMEA2582003, study PRJEB24529) | metagenome | biome: Human gut stool | place: China | collected 2011
CTCCGGACCTCCGGCTTTCACAGCGATGGCTATCTGTTTGCCCAGTCGTGTGAAGGTTTTAGCCATGTGTCCCCATCTTTTCAGTTTCGTAGCTTTACGATATTCAAATGCTCTTCCCATGTTGTTTTATTATTTTAGATTTTTTGTTTTCGTCTTTTCCGTGACTTATCTCAGCTCGGCGTTAAGCTCTTTTTTCAGGTTTGTTATGAGCTTTGTCATTATTGCGTCAATCTGTTTGTCGTTAAGCGTCTTGCTTTCGTCTTGCAGAATGAAGTTTACGGCATAGCTCTTCTTGCCTGCCGGGAGGTTCTTTCCCTCGTAAACGTCAAACAGTTCGACGCTTTTGAGGAATTTTTTCTCCGTCCGGTAAGCCGTCTGTTCAATGGCGGCGAACTCAACATTGCTGTCAAGAAGTAGCGCAAGGTCGCGGCTTACGGCAGGATATTTGCTTATCTCGCGGAAACTTACGGTGTTCTTGCGTATCGCCTTCATTACCGCTGTCCAGTTGATGTCGGCGTAATAAACCGGCGTCTCTATGTCGGCCGCCTTCTGTTGTTTGCGGCTGAGAATGCCAAGCTCGGCGAGAAGTTTGCCTCCTCTGTTGGTGACAGCAAGGCTCTTGCTGAAAATGTCGTCGTTGCCGTCGCTGATAACGATACTTCCGAAGAGTAAGCCTATGCGTCGGAAGATGTTGAAAACGTATGCCTTCAATTCGTAGAAGGTGGCATCTTCGTCAGCGTGTGCCCAGCTTCCTTCAACGCGTTTACCTGTAATCCAGAGTCCGAGATGCTTCTCTTCCTTATATGCCTGCATCGGGTTCTCATCGTTCTTCTTCTCCGGAGAGTAGATATAAACGTTTCCGAACTCGAAAAATCTCAGGTTGCCGTTCTTGCGGTTTGCGTTGTATGCTATGCTTTCAAGACCGCCGAAGAGCAATGTGCCACGCAGCACGTTGAGGTCGGAACTAAGCGGGTTCATTATCTTCACCAAGTTCTCGGGACGATAATTGCCCAGTTCGGAATAGTATGCTCCTTTGGTCAGAGAGTTGTTCAATATTTCGTTAAATCCGTCACCTACAAGTTGCTCACCTATAAGGTTTTCCAGCTTGTGCTTATTGTCTTCCTCTCCTTTGATTACGAGAGAGCTTTTCAGCTGTGTGGGTATCTCGACATTGTTGTATCCGTAGATGCGGAGGATGTCTTCAACAACGTCGCACGGGCGCTGCACGTCCACTCTGTAAGGCGGTATGCTCAGCTCTATTCCGTCTGCGTCCTCGGTTTCTATTTTCATTTCGAGACTTGTAACAATGCTCTTTACCGTTTCCGCGGGGATAACTTTTCCGATGAGTGAATTGACATAATCATACTTCAAAGACACCTTGAAGTCGGCAATCGGCTCGGGATATACATCCTTTATTTCCATGGAAACCTTGCCGCCGGCAAGTTCTTTACAGAGTATTGCCGCCTGTTTGAGGGCGTAGATTATGCCGTTGGGGTCGATACCGCGCTCAAAACGGAATGAGGCGTCGGTGCTGAGACCGTGGCGACGTGCGCTCTTTCTTATCCATGTGGGGTGAAAGTATGCGCTTTCCAACACCACATTGGTCGTCGTGTCATACGTGCCGCTGCCTTTTCCGCCAAACACTCCGGCGATACACATGGCCTCTTCTTTGTTGCAGATCATCAGGTCGCGTTCGCTCAACTTGCGTTCTACACCGTCCAAAGTGACAAAAGGGGTACCTTCAGGCATTGTCTTCACAACGACTTCACCGCCCTTAATCTTGTCGGCATCGAAGCAGTGAAGCGGCTGACCGAATGCATGAACAATATAGTTCGTAATATCCACCACGTTATTAATGGGACGCAGGCCGATCACCTTCAAACGGTTCTGCAACCATTCCGGACTTTCCTTTACAGTTACATTTTTAATCGTAATACCTGAATAGCGCAGACAGGCTTCTTTATTTTCAACGACAACTTCGATAGCCGGAACTTCATCATCAATCTTGAAAGCATCCACACTCGGACGTTTCAAGTTGGCAGGCTTACCGTTCTGTTTCAGGTAAGCGGCCAGGTCGCGAGCTACACCGAAATGAGAAGTGGCATCCACACGGTTCGGCGTGATATCAACTTCCAGCACATAATCGCTCTTCACATTATAATATTCTTTGGCCGGAGTACCGACTACCGCATCGGCCGGCAGTACGATTATACCTGCATGATCTGTTCCAATACCGATTTCATCTTCAGCACAAATCATACCGTTCGATTCAACGCCACGGATTTTAGAGCGCTTGATCGTAAAGCACTCATCACCATCATACAATTTAGTACCGTTTACAGCAACAACCACTTTCTGTCCGGCAGCTACATTCGGCGCACCACAAACAATCTGCAAGGGTTCCGCGCCGCCAACATTCACGGTTGTAATGTGCAAGTGATCGGAATTCGGATGTTCTTCGCAAGTAAGAACTTCCACGATGAAAAGTCCTTCCAACCCCCCTTTGATGGTTTGAACTTCTTCTACCCCTCCGGTTTCCAAACCAATAGAGGTAAGTGCTGCTGCTACTTCATCAGGCTGTAAATCAAAATCAAGATAATCTTTCAGCCAATTGTAAGATATATTCATCGCTTTAAAATTTATTCAGTAAAGAGACGGGGCCGTCCGGCCTACGCCAAATTGACGGACAAAAGTACAAATAATTATTCAAATATGATAGTTTCAAGTAGTTTCTTCAGGGCAACCGCACCAAAACCGTGATCAAATATCATTGACAATAGTTATTTATGCATTCTTGATTCATAATGGCCATCTACAAGTATAAGGAACTGTTTGTGTTTAAAAAGTAGGTATTCCACTGGATTATAATCAGAAACAGTGCATAAAATCTCCTCAAACAAGGCAGATAAACAGCTCCACATCCCCGTTCCGGTTTCACGAAGATCCGGGTCTCCACCTCCTCCACACCCGGATCTCCCATGCCCTTCCACCCGGGTCTGAAGAAACTTTTCAAGTTGTTTTTGGTAAAAGAATAGCTTGTCTTCATGAAAAAACGAGCCTATTTAATCTATTTTGTATCAGCTTCAGAACACATCTGACATTTGATAAAATATTGATATATAACACATTATCACTTTTACCCATGATAGTTATGATAGATAAATGATAGTTAAAAGCAAGAACTATCATAGAATAACATACTGTTTTACAAGCATATAAATTCATTTATGATAGTATGATAGTTGTTTTGCAAAAAACTAAAAATCCATGCTTACAAAACTTTATTTTGCAGACTTTGGGAAATCTCCTACATTTGCACCATAAATCTGAAATAAAATATGATGCGCATTGATATACTGACCGTACTTCCCGAGATGATCGAAGGAATGGTAAACTGTTCCATTGTGAAACGGGCACAAGACAAAGGTCTGGCTGAAATACATTTACACAATCTGCGGGATTACACGACCAACAAATGGCGGCGTGTGGATGATTATCCTTTCGGGGGTGAAGCCGGCATGGTTATGCAGATCGAACCTATCGACCGGGCCATCTCGGCTTTGAAAAGCGAGAGGGATTATGATGAAGTTATTTACACATCGCCAGATGGGGAAACCTTCAACCAGCCGATGGCAAACAGCATGTCGATGCTGAACAATCTGATCATCCTTTGCGGACATTACAAAGGAATCGACTACCGCATCCGCGAACATTTGATAACAAAGGAAATATCTGTTGGTGATTATGTCCTGACAGGAGGCGAGTTGGCTGCCGCCATCATCACAGATGCCGTCGTACGTCTTATTCCCGGAGCAATCGGCGACGAGCAAAGTGCCCTCTCCGACTCGTTCCAGGATAATTTGCTAGCTCCCCCAGTCTATACCCGGCCTGCCGATTACAACGGCTGGAAAGTTCCCGACGTCCTTCTGTCCGGGCACCAACGCAAAATTGAAGAATGGCGTCTCGGGCAAGCTCAAGAAAGGACAGCCCGGCTACGCCCCGATTTATTGAAGTAAATTGTCCTACTTCTGCTCTACCACGAAATTATAGATAAACTCATATTCATACGTGTTATTTTCCGCAGTTGCACCATTCACGGGATTGATCTTTTCTTCAATCGTCATGCCTGTGATATAATCGCCGGTCAACGTATAGCGGAATGTATATTCGGCGCAAATATCCGTTGCATCGGAGACATTATACCAATAGGCACGGGTTGGCAGATTCTGATTCATCTTCCCATAGAGCAGGTTCAACGGAGAAATCACATCAAAGCCGACCGGTTGAAATGAATTGACAACTCGGAACGGAAAGTTCTCTGGACGTAATTGAGAATTATATTCATATGTAATCTCTTTCTGTGGCAGATAAGCATAATGCACCGCATTTCCATTTTCCCACGAATAGCGATCCACCTCACCTAGTTCTCTTATCTGATAACCCGAACCGTCCTCATTCGGCCACTGGATAATCTGCGAAACTGATTTCAGCCAATTAGAACTATAGGTGTACCTGTTTTCTACAGCCGTATACACAGCATTACTCATATACTTGTTTTCAGATTTTTCTTCCTTGGCCGCAATCATATTTCCGCTTAGCGTGTAAACTGTATGGACAAAGGGATTAGTCGGAGAACCATCGATCATCTTCACGCCACTTACGGAAATCGTCTTGTCTACAATAATATAATTATCAGTAAACTGATTTCCTTCCGTATTTAATATAATCCGATTGATTTGCTTGTCCTGGTCATAAGTGATATTCGCGTTAAAAAAAGCATTTCCGTTTTTCGTACATGTAACACTCGTCAGCTTGTTCAACTCAGGAATAAACGGCTTATCATCATCTCCACAAGACATAAGACCTGCCGCCATCAAAAGCATACTTAAAAATTTCTTCATCTCTCTTTCTTTTTATTATTCGATCTTACAAAAATAGGACATTTGCTAAAATAACGGACGAAGTAACCTATTTTAAGTAATTCTACTTGAAGAAATGCAAGTAAACCATTAGCTTTGCAATATAATTTATCATAATAAATGGCTAATAACAAACATTTTACAATAAGATAAAACGTAAAGCATACAATATCTAAAATTTAATAACATGAGAATGAAACATCTGACGGTAGCAGCACTAACATTATTGCTGTCTGTTTCTTGTAGCCAAAGACAAGAAGATTATCCGTTTCGCAATCCTGATCTCCCTATCGACGAACGCATAGACGACCTCTTGAAACGTCTGACTGCCGAAGAGAAGATCGGCCAAATGATGAATACGACTCCGGCAATCGAACGCCTCGGTATACCCGAATACGATTGGTGGAACGAAGCCTTGCACGGTGTCGCACGTGCCGGAAAAGCGACTGTTTTCCCACAGGCTATCGCGATGGCGGCGACTTTCGACGACGACGCACTGTACGAAACATTTACGATGGTGAGCGATGAAGCTCGCGCCAAATACCATCAGTATCAAAAAAATAAAGAATATGACCGCTACAAAGGCTTGACCTTTTGGACGCCGAATATCAATATCTTCCGTGATCCCCGCTGGGGCCGTGGCATGGAAACCTATGGAGAAGATCCGTACTTGACAGAACGGATGGGGGTTGCCGTAGTGAAAGGCTTGCAGGGAGACGATCCGAAATACTTTAAGACACATGCTTGCGCCAAGCATTATGCAGTCCATAGCGGACCGGAATGGAACCGTCACGAATTTGATGTCACAGTGACGCCCCGTGATTTATGGCAAACCTACCTGCCAGCTTTCGAGGCTTTGGTAAAAAAAGGAAATGTACAGGAAGTCATGTGCGCCTACAATCGCTATCAAGGCAAACCCTGCTGTAGTAGCGACAAACTGCTCATCGACATCCTTCGGAATAGTTGGGGATATGAAAACATCATCCTTTCCGACTGTGGTGCGATCAACGACTTCTGGCAACGGGACGAACGCACGCCTCGCCACGAAACACATCCCGATGCGGAAAGCGCTTCTGCAGATGCTGTCCTGAACGGGACTGACCTGGAATGCGGCAACAGCTATAAAGCTTTGATCAAAGCTTTAAAGGAGGGAAAGATATCCGAAAATGATCTGGATGTCTCCCTACGCCGCCTGCTGAAAGGTCGTTTTGAATTAGGCATGTTCGATCCGGACGAGCGGGTTCCTTATGCTCAAATCCCATACAACGTGGTGGAAAGCCCCGAACATGTGGCACAAGCACTCGAAATGGCGCATAAGAGTATGGTGCTGCTGAAGAACAAGAATAACACACTTCCACTGAGTAAAACGATCCGGAAAATTGCAGTTGTCGGTCCGAATGCCGCCGACTCGACCATGCTTTGGGCGAACTACAACGGCTTCCCGACGCATACCGTAACAATATTGGAAGGTATCCGCAACAAAGTGCCCGATACAGAAGTAATCTACGAATTAGGATGTAATCATGCGGCTGACTTCGTAATCCAAGACTTGGGCAACCACATCACCTCCCCTGCCGGACAGGGATTCGCCTCCGAATTCTACAACAATACGGAATTCAAGGGAGAAGCCGTTTATAAAGGTTTAGCAAGCCAATTACATTATACGACAGGCGGAAACACGCAGTTCGCACCGAATGTAAACCTGACAAACTTCACAGCACGTTTTACCGGCGAGTTTGAAGCACCAGAGACGGAACAGGTTGAGATCAAGTTGTCAGGAAACGACGCCTTCCGCCTCTTTATCGGAGATGAAAAAGTAGCCGAAGTTTGGGAAAACGAATACGGGGCAGAAAAGACGTATATGCTGAATGCGGAAAAAGGAAAGAAATATCCTGTCAAGATCGAATATATGCAACGCACGGGTAGCGCTGACCTCAACTTCCAGATCGGTACGCGTCGACCTGTCGATTATGCCGCCACTGCCGCTAAAGTCAAAGATGCAGATGTGATTGTCTATGTCGGAGGTATTTCGCCTCGCTTGGAAGGTGAAGAAATGCCGGTCAACGTGGAAGGTTTCAAGAAAGGAGACTACTGTATGACCATCGGCTATCCCGGACGTACCAACCGTTATCTCTCTTCTTACGGAATCGTGGAACGCATGGAGAATACCAACGAATCCCGGCTTTAAACTGGGAAGATGCCAACATCGACGCCATTCTGAATGCCTGGTATGGCGGACAAGAAGCCGGGACAGCGGTTGCCGACATCCTGTTTGGCGACTACAATCCGTCAGGTCGCTTGCCAGTCACATTCTATAAATCGATCGACCAGTTGCCGGACTTTGAAGATTACAGCATGAAAGGCCGTACCTACCGTTATATGACCGAAACACCACTTTATCCGTTCGGATACGGCTTGAGCTACACGAACTTTGCCTATCGGAATGCGAAGCTGTCTTCTGGCAAGATTACCAAAGACCAATCTGTCACACTGACGTTCGACATTGCCAACACCGGCAAAATGGATGGTGACGAAGTCGCACAAATCTACATCAAAAATCCGAACGATCCGGAAGGGCCGATCAAAGCGCTGAAGGCTTTCTTGCGTGTACACGTAAAAGCTGGCGACAGCCAGGAAGTCAACATCGAGCTGACACCCGAAGCATTCCACTCTTTTAACGACAATACACAAACGATGGAAGTCCGTCCCGGAAAATATCAGATACTTTACGGCGGTTAGAGAGATTAGAGTTGACAATCGAATAAAAACAAATGCCGCAGGTCTCCGGATAATCCGGAAAAACCTGCGGCATTCTATCTATTCCATAACCCTATGCATTACGCCTCCTAACCCATAAGGTTAAAGGGCGTAACCCTATGGGTCTTATCCAATATACGTCTCCATAAATTTGGCACCCGGAACCGGTGAAATCGTCACGACATCCGTATCTGCCGGAATCAGGACCGTTTGTCCTTGGTGAATATAAATTTCATTGCCTTTATTGTCACGGATAGAAGCTTTACCCTCCATACAAATATAAACGACGAAAGAATCCAGTTCGGAGAAATCACGAACCATGATCGTATCGACATCCAGCAAATTCGTTGTAAAATACTTGCAGGCTGCAAGCTCTACAGTCGCATTCGTATGAGCTTTGTAATGGGTGCGGTAGTCCGGATACAAGGTATAGTCGATCGCATCCTTTGCCAGTTCGGTATGCAATTCACGCCCTTTGCCATCCGGTCCCTTACGGTCATAATCATATATACGATAGGTGATATTGCTCGTCTGCTGGATTTCAGCAATAAAGCAACCGGCTCCGATAGCGTGTACACGGCCCGCGGGCAGGAAGAATACATCGCCAGGATTCACCTCGTATCGTTGTAACACATCCATGATCGTATTATCCTCGACACGTTTCACGTATTCATCCGCATTGATCTGCTTTGAAAAGCCTGAATATAAGCCGGCACCTTTGGCAGCATTGATCACATACCACATTTCTGTCTTGCCAAAAGAATTATGGCGTTTCTTTGCCAATTCATCATCCGGATGAACCTGAATAGACAAATTATCACGTGCATCGATAAACTTGATCAACAAAGGGAATATGGAACCAAATTGTTCGACCACCTTTTCCCCTAACAGTTGCTTGCCATATGTACGGATCAGTTCATCTAGCGTTTTACCTTCAAGTGCACCATTATCTACAACAGAATAATTGCCCTCTACATGTGAAAGTTCCCAACTTTCGCCAATACCTTCCTGCACCGGAGTGATGCCCTTAAACGGGCAAATGTCAGAGCCTCCCCAGATAATCTTCTTGAGGATAGGCTTAAATGTCATTGGATATAACATATTTGATTTTTGATTTATCAGATTTATAATTTATGATTTATGATTTATGATTTACGCATTGACCACAAATCATAAATTATAAATCACAAATTATTTCGCTTTCTTTACTTTCTTCAATACAACAGCGCTGCGTGCCGGAATGTATAATTTGAGCCATTCTTTTTTCTCTTTTTTATACAATGGATCGAATTGCGTGAAATGATGAATGGTATCATCCGCGAGCCCGAAGCCACCGAATCGGTTAGCATCGGTATTCAGAACCACCTCATATTCACCCTTAGGCACAAGGAAACCGTAATCGGCAAACGATTTTGTCGGATTGAAATTGAATACGAACACCAAGTCTTTTCGCATATAAGCCAAAATCTGATCCTCATCGTTATCCCAGACTTTCTGTATCGGAGTGGACTGGAAGTTCTTCACGCTACGGATCAATTCCAACATTTCACGATCGAAATCGCCTAAGAAATGATATTTCAAATCCATATTATCGACCAAATCCCATTGGCGGCGTGCATACTTATGCGACCAGCCATTTCCTTCACGCGGGAAATCGATCCATTCCGGATGGCCAAATTCATTCCCCATAAAGTTCAGATAACCGCCGTTGATGGTGGAGGCCGTGACCAGACGGATCATTTTATGCAAAGCTACACCCCGTTCCACCATAAAATTGTGATCATCTTTCTGCATATGCCAATACATGTCGGCATCGATAAGACGGAAAATGATCGTCTTGTCACCCACCAACGCCTGGTCATGACTTTCCGCATAGCTGATTGTCTTTTCGTCAGCACGGCGGTTCGTCGTCTCCCACCAGATGGAAGAAGGATGCCAGTCTTCGTCTTTCTTTTCCTTGATCGTCTTGATCCAGTAATCGGGGATATTCATTGCCATACGGTAGTCGAAGCCATAACCGCCATCTTCATATTTGGCAGCCAATCCGGGCATTCCGCTTACTTCTTCGGCAATCGTAATCGCATTCTTATTGACTTCGTGGATAAGCTTATTAGCCAACGTCAAATACGCAATAGCATCACCATCCTGATGACCGTTAAAATAATCAGCATAATTACAAAATGCTTCGCCCAGTCCGTGACTGTAATAAAGCATCGAGGTCACGCCATCAAAACGGAAACCGTCGAATTTATACTCGTCCAGCCAGAATTTGCAGTTCGACAACAAAAAATGAAGCACTTCATTCTTTCCATAGTCGAAACAAAGGGAATCCCATGCCGGATGCTCGCGACGGGCACCGCCCAGAAAATATTGCGTGTAAGATCCATCGAAACGTCCGAGGCCTTCTACTTCGTTCTTGACAGCATGACTATGTACGATATCCATAATCACAGCAATCCCCATACTATGAGCCTCGTCTATCAACTGTTTCAGTTCTTCCGGCGTACCAAAACGGGAAGATGCGGCAAAAAAACTGCTGACATGATAACCGAACGAACCATAATAAGGATGTTCCTGGATAGCCATAATCTGTATGCAGTTGTAGCCTTCTTTGGCGATACGTGGAAGAATCTTTTCCTGAAATTCCTTATAGCTACCGACCTTTTCCTCCTGCTGAGACATACCGATATGGCATTCATATATCAATAAAGGATCTGTAGATGGCTTGAAAACCCGCTTTTTCATTTTATAGGGTTTCTCCGGAGCCCAAACCTGGGCACTGAATATTTTAGTCTGTTCGTCTTGTACGACACGTGTAGCCCATGCAGGAATGCGTTCACCGCAACCACCGTCCCAATGTACCATCAGCTTGTACAAGTCACCGTGTTTCACGGCATCAGCAGGAAGCTTGATTTCCCAATTACCGTTTGCTTTACGCTTCAAGCTATATTTTTTTTCTTCTTTCCAATCGTTAAAAGTTCCGACCATAAAGATTTGGGTTGCGTTAGGCGCCCATTCACGGAAAACCCAACCATCGTCAGTACGATGCAGGCCGAAATAGAGGTATCCGGATGCAAAATCAGACAAGGTTAGTTTTCCTTTGTTGGTCAATTCCGATTCTTTGTCTATGGCATGTTGATGACGTCCGTTGATGGCATCGGCAAAAGGTTCCAGCCATGGGTCATTCTTGATTAAATTCAATGTTTCCATAAAGAGGATGAGTTTTGGATATTTGATAAATTTACGCTTTAACTTTCACAATTATTTTTTTTACACCGTCAGGGGTAATAC
>OGLB01001300.1_pt1 | contig 10937 bp, 4 predicted proteins | sample 1572551 | NCBI WGS metagenome assembly OGLB01 (sample SAMEA2582003, study PRJEB24529) | metagenome | biome: Human gut stool | place: China | collected 2011
CCGGGAGAAGCTGTTCCTGATTTTTCCAAAGGTTCGGTAGTTCGGGTTGATTCAGTGCAGGTTGTTCCGCAATATGTGACTACTTTGTAATGGTAAGCTGGTAGGAGAAAATCTAGAAAATTGCTATTGCGCTTCATTAGGGGATGCTTCTTTTTTCTTTCTGTATTCCGTAGGAGTCATTTTATATTCTTCCTTGAAATAATGTGTAAAGATTTTTGGAGTATTAAATCCCACTTTGTAAGCTACTTCTGCGACTGTCATCTGGGTTTTCTCCAGTAGTTTCAGACTTTTCTTAAGCCGTATGATGCGTATGAATTTGCTTGGAGAACTTCCTGTTATAGACATGAGTTTATTGTATAAGTTACTTCTGCTCATACCAATAATGCTACTTAATTCTTCTACCGAGAATTGAGGATTTTCGATGTGTTCTTCTACAGTCTTGATGGTTTTTTGAATGAAAGATTCGTCCAATGAGCTTGAGGTGATGTCACTCACTGGTATATCTGCAATAGAAAACTTTCTATGGCATTCTTGTTTCCATTTAAGTATTTTATTGATGCGAAGTTTTAAAATATTCAGGTTGAAGGGTTTGGCAATATAATCGTCTGCTCCTTCAGTTAGTCCTTTCTTTATATGTTCAATATCATTCTTAGCTGTCAGCATGATAACTGGTATATGTGAAATTTTGATGTCACTTTTTATGGCATGGCATAGTTCAATCCCATCCATGTTAGGCATCATAATATCCGTAATGACCATATCAATATGCTCTTTCTTGAGAATAGATAATGCATGTAGTCCGTCAACTGCAGAAAAAATATGATATTCCTTTTTTAGAGAATCGGATAAAAATAAGCGTAAGTCTTGGTTGTCTTCTACAATGAGTAGGGTGTTTTGATCCAGATTTTCGTTTTTCTCCTCTGATTCTAAAGATACCATTTCTTCTTCGGTCGGTTGGATATGAAATTCTGTTTCTACAATTTGCTCCATGGGAGTAATAGGAATATAAAATATAAATTTAGCTCCTGTTGGCAGGTTGTCTTCTATATGTATGTCTCCATGATGTAAAGAGAGAAGCTCTTTTACAATATGCAGTCCTATGCCACTTCCATACGATGATTTTTCATCAGCTATTTGATAAAAAGCATCAAAGACCTTGCACTTCTCATTATCTTCTATCCCTTTTCCGTTGTCGGCTACACTAGTAAATACTTTTTCGTCTTCGATCCATATTTTAACTGTAATTTTACCAGGAATACCTGCATATTTTATAGCATTAGATAAAAGGTTCATAAGAACCTTATGTATTTTGTCTTTATCAAATGCCATAGATAAAGTGTCAATCTCTTTTTCGAAGGTTAAAGTAATCTGATAAGTGGTTGCATATACGGAAAAATGTTTGATAATATCGTCTATAAACTCAATGTAGTCTCCTTTCTCTGGATGCAGTTTCATTTCTTGTATTTCAATTTTACGGAAATCCAATATTTGGTTCACTAAATTCAGAAGGGACAAAGCATTTTTATGAATAATATTCAAGTTTGATGTAATATCTTCGTTGTGATGAGTTTTGAGCACTTCTTCTAGTGGAGCTATAATTAAAGATAGTGGGGTACGGAAGTCATGGCTTAGATGAGTGAAAAAGTTTAGTTTCATTTCATCTATTTCATGTTGTTTTTTAGCTTCAAACTCCATTTCCTTATAGTGCATTCTTCGTTTGTGCTTTTGTTCCTTTCGATACCATACATAGGAGAATAGTGTGATAACCAAGAGTAAATATAAAATTTTGGCATAAATACTTAACCATATAGGAGGTTCAATATTGATGAGAAGTGTGGAGGGATTACTCCATAGTCCTCCAGAGTTGGTAGCTCGAACTTCTAGCTCATATATTCCTGGATCCATATTGTTAAAAGCAATATAGTTGCTTTCGAGTGAAATCCATTGATTGTTCGTTCCACTCAATCGGTAGGAGAACCGAATATCATGAGTACGTACGTACTCCATGGTTGAGAAACTTAATTTAAAAGTATTTTGATTGTACTTGAGCGTTATTTTGTCTGTAAGTTCAATATTCTGGCTTAATATTTTGTGATGATTATATAAGGAATCTACATTAATAGTTGTGTCCAGAACTTTTAATTCTGTAAAGATGACTTTGGATATGTTTTTGTTGTATTTTATATTAGGATTAATATCGTAATATCCTCCATTTCCTCCTACTATGATATGACCGTTTTGTGACTTATATATGGAGTTATGTACGAAATCAGAGGTTTGTAACCCGTCGTTTTTGGCGTATGGGAGGCAATGAAATGTATAGCCATGTCCATGTTGATCTACTTGTATCTCTATTTTAGTAACTCCATCTGTAGTTACTACCCAAATATTTTGGTTGTTATCTTCGGTGATGCCTCGTACAAAATTTCCTTCCAGTCTGTGGCTCTTATTCAAATAGTCAATCGTATCAAGACGTGTGTCGAATATAGTAAGCCCTTCTCTTCCTCCCATCCACAAAAGATTTCGGCTGTCTATGTAGACGTTATTCTGTATTGTATCTTGGATGAATTGTGAGTTCTTATAGTTGTGGCGTATATTTTTTATTTCATGATTCTCTGTATTTATGACGTGAACACCATTACAGGTTGCCATATATATGGAGTTCTTTTTGTCAAAAAATACGTTCATGATATGCGGATCGACAAGACTGGAATTTTGTGGAGTAAATGTGTGAAAATATCCTGTTTTAGGATTAAATATATGCAGGCCACATTTTAAGTTCCCTAAATAGAGATTTCCTTTATTATCTTCAGTGATGCTCCATATACTGTTGTTGACGGGATTTCTTGGAAATTTATCAGAAAAAGGTTGTTGATGGAAACAATTATTCTGATAATAGCCGAATCCATCCAGATAGGTGCCAATCCATATTCTGTTTTGGGCATCTACGTGCATGCAAATAATCTTATTGCTAAATGAATTATTTTGCTCTTTCTTAAAAGTGGTAATATTCCCATTAGGATCTACTTTATAGATTCCATCTCCGTCTGTACCAATCCATAAATTATGCTCATGATCTTCCACTTGACATGAAGTATCGTAAGTGGAAGGGAGCATGGTTTTAGAGAAAGAGAAGAAGTGTGGGTTGTAGTAGGATATTCCGTTTCGCATTGTACCTACCCACATAGTGTTTTCATCATCATAGTAAAAGCACCATACTTTGTTGCTTCCTAATGAGTAAGGGGACAGGTTTTGTGAAATATGGGTATGTTGTTGTTTCTCTTTATCATAAATACTGATACCGTCATATTCTAATCCAATCCATATTTTATGGAAGTTATCTTCACAAATACTGATAACCTTATTTTTTAGAAGGAGGGTATTTTTTCCTATTGTACTTAACTTCCATGTGTTATTTGTATTTTGAGAGAACAGCCAAAGTCCTTCTGTGTTGGAACTATATACCCAAATGTCGAGGTTGTCGTCTACATAAAATTTATAGCTCAAGAATTTTTCTGCACCTAATGCTTCGTTTAGTGGAATAATGGCATTTGTATGCTTATGTAATAGATCTATTATATGAAATTTATTCTCTCCGTCGATGTAAAATAGTTTATCTTTTTTTACACTGAAAAAAGTTATGTTCTCGGGCAAATCTTTTATGGTATGAGATTGTTGGGTACTGAAAGAATATACTTTCATTGTTTCTCCATTGTATGACCATAAATTATTGTGATCGTCAGTAATAATTGTTTGTGGATTTGCGCCGCTGTGCAATTGATATTTCTGAAGTAAGGGTTGTGCATTGACAAATAAGTCTTTTTCCCTATTGTATGTGAAGTAATAGCCAAAACGTTCTATCCAGATATTATTATCTTTATCAATTAAAATCTGACTGACAGAAGTTGATAAATCTGTTCCATCTTCAGTTTTTAAATATTGCTTTACATTGTATCCATCAAAACGGTTTATGGCACTGCTTGTCACACACCAAAGAAAGCCTTCGTTGTCTTTTAGCATATCTATTACTTCATTATCAGCTAAACCGTCAGAAGTAGTGAGATGTCGGAATTGATAATGCTCTTTCGCAATTGTTACATTAAATATAAAACAAAGTATGAACAATATCTGTGCTTTCATTTAATTGTATCTTTAATATAGAATTACTAGGTTTAAATAAAGGACTACTCATTTTAATTAATCATATAACAAAAATAGTAAAATATTCTTGTTATATTCTATTTGCAAAGATAATATTCATTTGAATTCCTGCTATATAGGCAGGGGTGTCTTATGTCTAAAAATAGGGTATGAAATGTTGATTCTACAATTGAAGGTATACTGTAATACATATCAGACCTTGGAGTAAATTGTTTGTATTTACATTTGCATGTGTAAAAAATCTTTGTTTTCTGTGTTCTTGGTAGTTTCTGTTTATCTATAGGTAAATGGTTTGCTTTTTGGGAACAATAAGTTTTATTAAATTCATAAATCTATGAAAACAGTAAGTAAAAAAGTTTTAATGTGTGTAGCTTTTTCCTTATCTATGTTGGGAGGAGTTCCGTATGTACAGGCAGATGCTCCAGATTGTTTGTTAGCGGTTCAGCAAGGAGCTAAAATTTCAGGTGTTATAACAGATTCCGAAGGTCCGATTATTGGAGCTTCCGTAGTTGAAAAAGGTACGAGTAACGGAACAATTACGGATTTAGATGGCCGTTTCTCTTTAGATGTAAAACCAGGTGCAATTCTTGTAGTCAGCTATGTGGGATATGCCTCACAAGAAGTAAAAGCAACGACTGGAACGATGAGAATTACCTTGAAGGAAGATAACCAGGTATTGGATGAAGTTGTAGTGACAGCTTTGGGTATTAAGAGAGAGAGAAAGGCTTTAGGATACGGAGTTGCAGAAGTTAAAGGAGAATCTCTTACTAAGGCGAAAGAAACGAATGTAATCAATTCTATGGCAGGACGTGTACCTGGTTTGGTAGTAAGCCAGACAGCCAGTGGCCCTTCTGGATCTACGCGTGTTATTTTACGTGGTAGTACAGAAATGACTGGTAATAATCAGCCATTATATGTGATTGATGGGGTACCTTTGGATAATACGAATTATGGAAGTGCTGGAACTTATGGCGGATATGATTTGGGTGATGGCATTTCGAGTATTAACCCAGATGATATTGAAAATATTTCTGTCTTGAAAGGTCCTGCTGCTTCAGCCTTGTATGGTAGCCGTGCGAGCCATGGAGTTATCCTTATTACCACAAAGAAAGCGGATGGGAAAGAAAAATTCAGTGTAGAATATAATGGAACTTTGACTATTGATACACAATTGTCTAAGTGGAATGATATTCAGCAAATATATGGTATGGGTAGCAATGGTATATATAGTATTGATGCAATATCAAATACCAATACGAGTTGGGGACCAAAAGCAGATGGAAATAACATGCTGACTTATTTTGATGGGGTATCACGTCCGTATTTGATTATTCCAGACAATACTTCAGGATTTTTCCGTACCGGTTTGACAGCTACTAATACAGCGGTAATCAGTGCTAGTCATGGTAAAACGGGGGTACGTTTTTCATATACAGATATGAGAAATAAGGATATTGTTCCTAAAACTCATATGAGCCGTAATAATTTCTCTTTGCGTGCAAATACTTCTTTATCAAAAGTTGATTTGGATTTTAGCGTGAACTATACACGTGAAGATGTGAAAAACCGTCCTGCTATGGGAGACAGTAAAGCTAATATCGGAAAGAACCTGATGACATTAGCCACAACTTATGATCAGGCATGGTTAAAGACTTATCAGGATGAAAATGGAGAATATAGCAACTGGAACGGAATGGACCCTTATAATGTAAATCCATATTGGGGCGTATATAAAAATCAGAATATTTCCCAAAAAGACCAGTTCCGTTTGAACGGTAAGGCTATTTGGAATATTAATCCCCACTTGAAGTTGCAAGGTACATTGGGTACTGAAATGAACTGGTTCACTTTTGAAGATTATCAGGCTCCGACTACTCAAGGATTCGAGGCTGGCCGTTTGCAGAATAGTACCTTCGAAAATCGTATGTATAACTTTGAGTTGTTGGCCTTGTATAACAATACATGGGGTGATTTTGATTTTAATGGAACTTTGGGAGGTAATATCTTTAAAGTGGATAATCTGACTACTATTACTACAGCGCAGGATATGCAGATTCGTGATGTAATCGCTTTACTTAGTTTTAATGAAATTAGTGTAGAGCAAAATACATATCGTAAACAGATTAATTCACTTTATGGAGCTGTAAACTTAGGTTGGAAGCACATGGTTTATTTTGATGCAACTTTACGTGCTGACCAGTCTTCTACCTTGCCTTTGAATAATAACTCTTATTTGTACCCTTCATTCTCAGGTAGCTTTATCTTCTCAGAGATAATCAATAAGAAGAACGCATTACCTTATGGAAAAATCCGTATGTCGTGGGCACAAGTTGGTAGCGATACCAATCCGTATCAGTTGGGACTGGTTTATACAAAGTCTAAATATACATATCCAGGTTATACAATAGGTTATATAAATAATAATACAGTGCCTAATAAGAATTTGAAACCCACTAGAACGAATTCTTTTGAAGTAGGTTTGGAAACAAAATTCCTGAATAACCGGATTGGTTTGGATTTCACCTATTATTCTCAGATTAGTAAGGATCAAATTATGGGTATGGCCAGTTCCTGGAGTTCAGGCTACAACTATCGTTTGATTAATGCGGGTGAAATAGAGAATAAGGGTATTGAAATAGCTTTGAATACTCGTTTGATTCAAACAAAAGACTTCTCTTGGGATTTGAACTTAAACTTCTCTAAAAACCAAAATAAGGTAAAAGAGCTGGTAGATGGAGTGGATATGTTTGAACTTGAAAAAGCGTCATGGCTTGATGTGCAGGTAGCGGCTAAGGTGGGTGAAAATTATGGATCTATCATTGGCCCGGACTTCCAGCGTAACGAGAATGGAGATATTCTTATTGATCCGTCGACAGGTCTGCCTATGTATGATAAGAGCTCACATATATTAGGTAATGCATCATGGGACTGGACAGGTGGTCTTGTTACAACTTTGGCTTATAAGAATTTATCATTGTCTGCTGTGTTTGATGTGAAAGTGGGTGCAGATCTCTATTCTATGTCTGCTCGTTCTGCTTATGAGTCCGGTAAGGCTTTGGAAACACTGCAGGGCCGTGAAGAGTGGTATCGTTCTGAAGAACAGCGTAAGGCAGCCGGATTCCCGAAAGGTTCTCCTGACTGGAAACCTACTGGTGGATTTATTGCTCCGGGAGTAATAGACAATGGCGATGGAACTTATCGTCCGAATGATATATACATTAATCCTGAAGATTATTGGATGAGTGTTTGTCGAAATGCCCCTTCAATGTTTATCTATGATAACTCGTATGTGAAATGCCGTGAGCTGACATTAACTTACCAGTTCCCGAAAAAGCTTCTGAAGAATGTAGTAGATAACTTGACCATTTCATTTGTAGCACGTAACCCGTTCATCGTGTATAAAAATATTCCTAACATAGACCCAGACTCTAACTATAATAATACTACAGGTATGGGATTGGAATATGGTTCTTTGCCTTCACGCAAAAGTTATGGATTCAATGTGAATATTAAATTCTAATCTGAGTAGACTCGTTACCTAAAATAAAATAGATATGAAATACAATAAATCAATTTTGGCAATGCTATTGACCGCATGTACTTTTTCATTTAGTGCTTGTAGTGATAGTTATATGGAAGATATGAATACAGACCCTTCTAAAGCAGATATAATTGACCCTAATGCCCAGCTTACTACTGCGGAATTACAGACGTATGGCAGATTGGATATGGTCGATATATTCAGAAACTATTTATATGCTTTTAACCAGCAGTTCATGGGATGCTGGAATACTACATTCCATGGTGGTCGCCATTTTATTGATAATAATATTATGGGATATGGCTGGACATTAGGTTATACAGGAGCTGTTTCAAATTTGGTAGATGCAGAATATCGAACAAAAGACGATCCGGAAAAAGTGAATATCAATGCGGCATTGAATATTTTTTATGTATATACAATGTCAGTTATGACAGACCTGTATGGAGATGTTCCTTACAGTGAGGCAGGAAAAGGTTATCTGGAAAGTATCTTTACTCCCCGTTATGACGAGCAGAAAGATATATATGATAGTTTCTTTAAGGTGTTAAGTAAGGCTGTTGATCAGTTTGACCCTGCTAAGGATGAGATAACAAGTGATGTGATTTACGATGGAGATATTCAGAAATGGAAGAAGTTTGCAAATTCTCTTCGCTTGCGTTTTGCAATGAGAATCTCCAATGTTGATCCGGAAAGGGCAAAACAAGAGTTTGAAAGCGCGTTGCAGGCAGACGGAGGAGTCTTTGAAAGCTCAAGTGATGATGCTTTGATTAAATATATGGAAATTTCATATAGCTTCGGATCAGAATCATATACAGATTATAGAGGAAATGCTTTGTCAAAAGTCCTTTATGGAAATGACCCTGCCAATAATCCGACTTATCTGTGTTCCACTTTCTTTAATCAGTTGTATAATACCGGTGACCCACGTACATTTAGAATAGCCCGTTGCTATTATGATGGTCTTATGAGTACTTCAAGTCCTGACAATCGTATTGACTTGACTGAAGAAATGATAGAAAAAGGTATTGCATTTCAGCCTTGTGTGCCCGGAGCATTCTCATGGGAACCATGGCCTACGGGATATGATAGTGATATTTTGAAGGAAATAGCTGAAACCAATCCGAATATTGTGTATTCAGTAGCACGTGAAGTAGAACCGAAGCTGGCAACAACTTTCTTGATGAGTGATAATCCTGGAGTGGTAATGACATATTCAGAGGTTATGTTTTTAATGGCTGAAGCTGCATTGAAAGGATGGAATGTAGGGTCAGCATCAGTAGAAGAGTATTATAAGAAAGGTGTAAGAGAAGCAATGAATTTCCTTTCAAATAATTATGATTGTGAGGAGATTACTGATGAAGAGTTTGAAACTTATTATAATGCTAATCCTATAGGTTATACAGACGAACAGAAAAAAAGTTCTATCAATACCCAAGCATGGATTTTACATTTTCTGAATCCGGCAGAGTGCTGGGCTAATGTACGGCGTTCTGGTTATCCAGTTTTAAAATCGCCTGTTGAGTATGGTTTTGAACAGTATCTGACGGATGGTAAGGAAATTCCAGTACGTTTCTGTTATCCTACTCTTGAGTCTTCGTATAATAAAGATAACTATGAAGAAGCTTTACAAAGAATGGGAGGTAAGGATAGCTGGTATACTCATGTTTGGTGGGATTCTGTAGATTAATTGTAGATTAAATAAAGAGAAGAATATGAAAAAAATATATTTGATGCTTATGGCTTTTGTTGCTGTAAGTTTATTGGGAGTTTCATGTAAAGAGGATGAGCCTTTTTCAACTATTACAGAAGATGATTATCCTAAGATATTGGATCCTGTATTTCCTGATTGGGTAGATGGAGAACCAGCTGTGGTCTCACAGATAACTCATGATGCCAATTTTACAATGAAATTGACAGTTACTCCTTCTGATTATACAGAAGTAACTTGGTTAATAGACGGAGTGGAGGTTCAAAAAGGAAATGAAATAGATATTCCACTGGAAGCAGGAACTTACTCTTTAAAGGTTGTGGCAACGACTACAAAAGGACAATCCACTTCCAGGGAAGGAAAGATTGTGGTCAGTCCTCTTCAGGGCGAACCATGGTCGGAGGCTGTTGGCTTTGAACGAATTGTATCTAATGGGGCTCGTGCTCGTCTTTATGGAAATAATTTGTCTTTGGTCACAGGTGTAGTGATAGGCGAACAGACGGTTCCTATTGTATCGATGGGAAGTTCAGATTTGGGTAACTATGTAGAATATGAGGTTCCTTCAAACTTGGAGGTGGGAGAATATCGTATCAGCCTTGTAGATGTAGAAGGAAATAGCTATGGTGGAAATCTTGTAACGGTAGTTAATGTTCCGGTCATCACTGGCGGATTTGCACATGCAACCTCACATAGTGAATGGGTTATGACTGGTATCGGATTGGATAAGATTGCCTCTCTTAGTATTAATGGAACCACAGTGACTGAGTTTATCAGACAAAGTTATGACGAAATAGTACTTACCTGTCCAGAATTAGAGGATGGTATGTATGTATTGAAAGGAGAGAGTGATAATGGAGCAGAAGTCTTGTTCTATTCTTCACAAAAAATGGAGTCTGAAATCTCGTTCGCTGTTTCTTCAGAAACATTGCTCTGGGAAGGACATCATTATGTATCCTGGGATTTGCCAGACGGTGATCCTCATAAGACTTTTAACCTTATTCCTTTGGAAACTTTTGAATCGATTTATCCGGGTACAACAATGTATGTAAGTTATTCGATTAAGGCTGACGATGAATATCATCAGATTCGACTGACACATGCAGCTTGGGAACCCTATTTTACCGACCCGATAGATGTACAAGAAGACGGAGTTTACGAGTTTGTTTTAACTCAGGAAATTTTGAATACAATCGAGGAAAAGGGAGGATTTATTTGTGTAGGTCACGGATATTATGTGGATCGGATAACTATTAAGTAATATCTTATGTCACAATCTTGTCCTTGTATTTTTACTTGGACAAGATTGTGTTTCTTAAAGGTTTCTATGTTAACCCTAATTAAAATTATGTATGAAGCATATATTATTATATGGAAGTTTGATGATATTGGTGCTTAGCTCATTACTATCCTCATGTTCAAGCGAAGAGAAATCTGTAATCATGCCGGTGCTTTTGCAAAGTAATCCTGAAAATGAAGCTCAAGAGGTTGATTTTGCACTTTCTGAGATTGTGCTGACGTTTAATA
>OGLB01001305.1_pt1 | contig 10907 bp, 10 predicted proteins | sample 1572551 | NCBI WGS metagenome assembly OGLB01 (sample SAMEA2582003, study PRJEB24529) | metagenome | biome: Human gut stool | place: China | collected 2011
TATTGAAGCGAGAGAGATTGTCCAAAAAGTTTATATAGATGAAAAAATAGAACGGTATATTGTCGATATCGTATTTGCAACACGTTTCCCCCAAGATTATGGTTTGGGAGAGCTGAAAGAAATGATATCATTCGGAGCCTCTCCTCGTGCATCTATTAGTCTGGCCTTAGCAGCCCGGGCTTATGCATTTTTAAAACAACGGGGCTATGTTATTCCCGAAGATGTGCGAGCCGTTTGTCACGATGTATTGCGTCATCGTATCGGGTTGAGCTACGAAGCCGAGGCCAACAATATGACCGCAGAAGAAATTATTAGTGAAATACTCAACAAGGTAGAAGTTCCCTAAACGATGTTCGGGATATAATTTATGGAAACCAGTGAGCTGTTGAAAAAAGTTCGTCATATCGAGATAAAGACGAGAGGTCTTTCCCGTAATATATTTGCGGGGCAATACCATTCGGCTTTTAAAGGTCGAGGTATGGCTTTTAGCGAGGTGCGCGAGTATCAATATGGCGACGATATCAGAGATATTGACTGGAATGTTTCGGCGCGTTTTCATAAACCTTATGTAAAGGTTTTTGAAGAAGAGCGCGAACTTACAGTAATGTTGCTGATTGATGTCAGCGGCTCTTTGGACTTTGGAACCAGAAATATGACAAAGCAGGAGATGGTTACTGAAATTGCGGCAACGCTTGCTTTCAGTGCCATTCAGAATAATGACAAGATAGGTGTGATATTCTTTTCCGATAAGATCGAGAAGTATATACCACCTAAAAAAGGTCGTAAGCATATTCTGTTCATAATTCGTGAAATGCTCGACTTTCATCCGGAAAGTCGTAAAACGGATGTGAAATTGGCGGTTGAATTTCTTACTTCCGTCCTGAAAAGACGTTGTACAGCTTTCCTCATGAGCGATTTCTATGTTCAGAATGAGTTTGAAAACGCACTGACAATTTGTAATCGTAAACACGACGTCGTAGCTGTTCAGGTTTATGACCCGTGTGCAGAACAACTGCCTGATGTAGGTTTGATGAAAGTTAAAGATGCCGAAACCGGACATGAAATGTATATCGACACAAGCGATAAACGTCTGCGCAATGCCCACAACGCATATTGGAGACATCGGCAGCAGACGCTCAGAAGTATCTTCAATAACAGCAATGTCGACAATGTTTCTATCGCCACAAATCAGGATTATGTGAAATCTCTGCTGCAACTTTTCGCCATGCGAAGTTAACAGCCATTGATGACAGAATAAGAAAAGAAGAAATTAAAGTTGATGAAACGTTTAGTTTGTTTAATATCACTGATAACGTGCGTCTTATGCTCTTTCGCGCAAGTATCTGTTGAAACGAAAATAGACTCGATACAGATTTTGATTGGCGAACAGACAGACCTTACTTTAAGCGTTACGGCAAAGGATGGCGCACGGATAAAATTCCCTGTTTTCAAGCCTTCACAATATATTACTCCCGGAGTGGAAGTCCTTGAAAATAAGGATGCAGACACTTCGCACCTTGATAACGGACTTGTTAAAATTTCAAAACGATATACTCTGACTTCTTTCGACGAGAACCTTTATTATCTTCCGCCGATGAATGTCACGGTGAACGGAAAAAACTATAAAAGCAGAAATCTCGCCTTAAAAGTTATTACCGTCCCGGTAGATACATTACATCCCGAAAAATTCTTCCCTCCGAAGGATGTTCAGGATAATTCGTTCTTGTGGAGTGATTGGTCCTTAACCTTTTGTCTGAGTGTCTTAATCATTCTTATAGGCTTGACCGTTTGTTATTTATACGTCCGTTTGAAAGAAAACAAACCGATAATAACCAAAGTAAGAATAATAAAACGAGTCTTGCCGCATCAAAAAGCACTGAATGAAATAGAACATATCAAAGAAAATCGCATGACGGCATCAGAAGATCAAAAGACTTATTATACTCTTCTTACCGATGTCTTGCGCAATTATATCAAGGAAAGATTTGGCTTTAATGCCATGGAGATGACAAGTACTGAGATAATAGAACGTCTCAGGACTGAGGGCGATGAGAAGATGACAAGTGAGCTGAAAGAACTTTTCGTCACGGCCGACCTCGTCAAATTCGCAAAATACTCGACCTTGATTAATGAGAACGATGCGAACCTTGTAAGTGCAATAGAATTTATTAATACAACCAAACAAGAAAAACAACCTGTTGTCGAGCGAGTTCAACCAAATCTGTCTGAAACAGACAAACGTAATATTCGTTCGCGTAAAGTCTTGAAATACACAATAATAGGACTTACGACAATCTTTGTCGTGCTTTTAGTTTACGTTGTATATCAGATTTATCAGCTTATATAAAAAGAGCCTGTCGATATGGAATTTGCCAATAAAGAATATTTCTTGCTTCTGCTTTTGCTCATACCTTATTTGATATGGCATTTGCTTTATAAGAAGAAAAGCGAACCAACAATACGCATGAGCGACACATTCGCGTATCAATATGCACCGAAAAGTCTGCGTGTACGCCTTATGTGGCTACCTACTTTCTTGCGGATGGTGACATTCGTGCTCGTCGTCATAATTTTTGCACGCCCACAGACGCACAGCAGTTGGGGAAATCGTTCGGTTGAAGGAATAGATATCATGCTTGCGATGGACGTCTCGACAAGTATGCTCGCAGAAGATTTGAAACCTAACCGAATAGAGGCGGCTAAGAGTGTTGCGGCGGAATTCATCTCCGACAGACCTGATGACAACATCGGACTGACTATTTTTGCAGGTGAGGCATTTACTCAATGTCCCATGACAACAGATCATGCCTCTCTCTTAAACCTTTTGCAGAATGTCAGGACAGATATTGCCGCACGAGGATTGATAAACGACGGAACGGCAATAGGTATGGGACTTGCCAATGCCGTAGGCAGGCTGAAAGACAGCAAAACCAAAAGCAAAGTTGTCATATTACTGACGGACGGAAGCAATAACATGGGCGATATATCTCCGCTTACAGCAGCGACAATAGCTCAAAGCCTTGGCATACGGGTTTATACCATTGCCGTTGGAAGCAATACGGTGGCTCCTTATCCGCGACAAGTGGGCGGAACGATTCAATATGTAAACCTTCGCGCCGACGTGGACGTAAATACATTACAAGAAATAGCCTCAACCGCTAACGGGCACTTTTACCGTGCCACGAATACGGCGGAATTGAAAAAGATATATAAAGACATTGATAAGTTGGAAAAAACAAAGATTGATGTCAAGAAATTCTCAAAGAAATATGACGCATATCAGCCGTTTGCAATTGCTGCAATGCTTTCAATGATATTGGAAATGTTGTTGCGCTTATTGATTTTCCGTCGTATTCCATGATAAAAATAGATTGAAGTATGTTAAGATTTGAAGATCCGTCATATTTATATTTATTGATTTTGGTTCCGGCTTTTGTTCTGTTGGCGATGTTCAACAGATACAAGAGGAAAAAGAAACTCGAAAAGTTTGGAGATAAGGAACTGCTTAAAGCTCTAATGCCTGATGTTTCGTCAGGAAGAAGAACTTTAAAGTTTTGGCTTATGATATCGGTTCTCGCCCTGATTATCGTCATGCTGGCACGTCCCCAAATGGGAACGAAAATCAGCCATGAAAAACGTAAAGGAATAGAAGTTGTAATTGCTTTGGATATCAGTAATTCAATGAAAGCTGCGGATGTCGTTCCTTCTCGTTTGGACAAGAGCAAGATGTTGATTGAAAATATGGTTGATAATTTCACGGAAGACAAAATCGGTCTGGTTGTTTTTGCCGGCGACGCATTTGTTCAGTTGCCGATAACAAGCGATTATGTCTCTGCAAAGATGTTTCTTCAAAATATCGATCCGTCACTGATAACGGCGCAAGGAACAGATCTGTCAACAGCTTTACAAGTAAGCGCGCGCAGCTTTACGCAACAAGAAAAGGTCGGTAGGGCAATAATAATAATCACCGATGGCGAAGATCACGAAGGTGGAGCAGTAGAAGCCGCCAAACAAGCAAGCAAAAACGGAATGCGTGTTTTTGTTTTAGGTGTCGGTTCTCCGAATGGTTCTCCCGTTCCGGATGGCAACGGAGGTTACATGAAAGATAATACCGGACAAGAAGTTATGTCTGCTCTCAATGAAGACATGTGCCGACAAGTGGCGGAAGCCGGAGGTGGAGCTTATATTCATGTAGACAACAGCAGCTTTGCCCAAAAGAAGTTAAACGATGAACTGACAAAACTCCAAAAGGGTGACATCTCGAGCGTAATTTATAGTGAATATGACGAGCAGTTTCAAGCCGTTGCAATTTTAGTGCTTATTTTGCTTGTTATAGAAATGATTGTTTATGAAAGCAAGAATCCGTTGTTGAATAAAATAAAGCTGTTTAAGTAATTTTATTACGGTTCAAAATTGAAGTAATCTATGTTAAGACAATTTATATTGATTATATTGTTCGGTTTTACTATCTTTGCATCTGCGCAGACAGATCGTATCTGCATTAAAGACGGAAATAAAATGTTTCGCAAGCAGAATTACGTTCAGGCAGAGGTTCTTTATAGAAAGGCTGTTTCTAAAAATCCGGATAATGCACAAGCGGTTTACAATCTTGGTTGTGCTTTAATGATGCAAAATAAAGACTCCGCTGCTGTCGTTCAATACCAGAAAGCAGTAAAATTAGAGAAGAATAAATTGCGTCTTGCCGGAGCATATCATAACATCGGAGTTATCTGTCAGAACCATAAAATGTACGGAGAAGCGATAAAAGCTTATCAGCAAGCTTTGCGCAATAATCCGAAAGATGATGAAACAAGATATAATTTGGCACTTTGCAAGCGCTTACAGAAAGAGCAACAGAAAAATCAAAAGAACAAAGACCAAAATCAAAAGAACAATCAAAAAGATAAACAGAATAAAGATAAAAATAATAAATCAGATAATAAAAAAGACAATAACAAACAACCGGAGCCCAAAGAACAGATGAGTAAGGACAATGCGGAACAGTTGTTGAATGCTGCCATACAGAATGAGAAGTCCACACAACAACGTCTGATGAAAGCAATGCAAAAACCATCCGGTTCGCACCGTTCACAAAAGAATTGGTGATTTTTTAGTTATGAGTTTGCTTAATATGAAAAGATATTTACTGATATTACAGATATTATTATCTTGCACCTTCTTAACGAATGCGCAGAACTTTGTCGTGAATGTTCCGACACATGTCTCCATAGGAGAAAATTTCAGACTCGCATACACAATTAACACCGACAACGTTCACGATTTTAGAATAGGAAATATTCCGGAAGAACTTGAAATAATAACAGGACCTTATACCTCCTCACAGTCAAGTTATCAAATGATAAACGGACATACAAGCAGTTCTTCTTCAAAAACCTTTACTTTCATATTATGTGCAACTAAAAATGGAACTTATACAATACCGGCTGCTCATATTATAGCAAACGGTAAAAGGCTTGCATCAAAAGCCGTTAGAGTAAAAGTGTCCGGAACAAGCCAACAAAATGGAGGCGCTCCGCGCATGCATGATGACGCCGATAATCAATCTCGTTTGAAAGATGCCGGCACTCCGATTGGCGGAGGTGATTTATTTATAAAGGTCAGCGCAAATAAAAAAAGAGTTCACGAACAAGAACCGATCATTCTTACTTACAAAGTTTATTCGTTGGTTGACCTCATTCAATTGGAAGGTAAGATGCCGGATTTAAAGGGATTTCATACACAAGAAATACCTCTGCCGCAACAAAAGTCGTTTCATATTGAAAGGGTGAACGGACGTGCTTATCGCTGTGTTACATGGAGTCAGTATGTCATGTACCCTCAAATGACAGGTAAGATGGAAATACCGAGCATCACATTTAATGGTACTGTCGTTCAACAAAATCGTAATATAGACCCGTTTGAGGCATTTCTAAACGGTGGTTCCGGATATGTTGAAGTGAAACGAGCCATTAAAGCTCCGGGTGTGACAATTCAAGTGGATCCGTTACCGACAAGACCCGCAAATTATTCAGGTGGAGTGGGTAAGTTTAATATCAGCGCCCAATTAAATAAAAATGATGTAAAGGCAAATGACCCGATAACAATCAGAGTCGTTGTAGGAGGAATTGGCAATCTTAAACTTATAAAGCAACCCATCATAAACTTTCCGAAAGATTTTGATAAGTATGATGCTAAGGTTACAGACAAAACAAAACTAACATCAAACGGAGTGGAAGGAAATATCATATACGATTTTCTTGCTGTCCCACGCAATCAAGGAAGTTATGAAATTCCGCCAATCGAATTTACCTATTATGATGTTACTTTAAATTCATATAAGACAATTAAGACGCAATCATTCCATCTTGATGTCGCAAAGGGAAACAACAGTTCCGGCGTATCGATAGATTACAGTGACTTGAAAAATCAAGACATACGTTCGATAAAAGAAGGAAATACAACGGCACGAGACTTGGATAATATTTTCTATGGTTCTACAACATATTGGATTTGGCTCACAGTCCTTCTTATATCTTTTATCGGTTTACTTATTGTCTTCCGTAAACGTGCAATTGAGAATGCAGATATTAGCAATATCAAAGTTAAGAAAGCAAATCGCGTGGCAACCAAGCGGCTTAAAAATGCAAACAAATTAATGTTGACCAATGAACGCGATAAATTCTATGATGAGGTTCTCAGGGCTTTATGGGGATATGTCGGAGATAAATTGAAAATGCCGGTTGAACAACTAACAAAGGATAATATTTCTGAAAAATTGTCCTTGCGAAACGTTGATGAAAATACTAATGCCATGTTTATCAGAGCGATTGACGAATGTGAATACAATCGTTATGCTCCCGGAGACCCAAAAGGAAACATGGAACAAACCTTTGAAGCAGCTATGACGGCGATAATAAAGATTGAAGACGCATTAAAAAACAAAAAATCGAATAAGAGTGTCAAGTCATTGATAATCCTGTTCTTATTTGCTTTTTTGTCGCTTACTGCCGGTGCTGTAAATAAAAAGAACGCCGACAATGAATATAAGCAAGGCAATTATCAGCAGGCAATAAAGGATTATGAGGAACTATTAAAGAAAGGTTCAAGCGCTGAATTGTATTATAATCTTGGCAACGCTTATTATCGAACAGACAATATAACTCGCGCTGTCTTGAATTATGAACGCGCCCTTCAACTTTCTCCCGGTGATGCCGACATTCGTTTCAATCTTCAAATGGCACGTTCAAAGACGATTGATAAGATAACTCCCAAATCGGAAATGTTCTTTATCACATGGTATAAAACGCTTGTAAATCTAACAGGAGTTGATGTTTGGGCACGCATTGCAATCGTTAGTTTGTGTTTTGCCTTGATACTTGTTTTGTGCTATTTGTTCGGACATCGGTTGATATTACGCAAGATCGGATTTTATGGTGCGATGGTTTTGCTCGTAATTTTTGTTTTAAGCAATATATTTGCCTATGAGCAAAAAGAGACATTGACCCGGCGCACGGGAGCAATTATAATCTCTCCCTCCGTTGCATTAAAGAAAACACCTGTTGCCAACGGAGAACAAACTACAATCATTCATGAAGGCAGCCGCGTCGAAATAATCGACGATACGCTGAAAGACTGGAAACAAGTAGAGCTTGAAGACGGTCGTGAAGGTTGGCTGCAAATTTCTCAGATTGAACGTATTTAAATAAATTTGATCAATTATGAATGCGTTAATCGAGCTTGATAACAACATTCTTGCTTTCTTTAACGGAAGTGAATCGCTGTTTTTTGACAATCTTGCGGTAATTCTAACGTCAGGTTTGACATGGATACCGCTGTATATTTCATTGCTTTATGTTGTTATCAAAAACAATGAAACAATGAAACAAATCATGCTTGTTCTGGCATGTGTGCTGCTTTGTGTGTTTCTTACAGACGGTATTACCGATTTTATAGTCAAGCCGTTGATGGCACGACAACGTCCGACATACGATCCGTTAATGAAATATTCGATTGATGTTGTCAACGATGTACGTGCCACCGGTTTCAGTTTCTTTTCTGCGCACGCGGCAAATACGTTTGGAATTGCTTTGTTCTTTTCTTTGCTTATTCGTAACAGTAAGTTCGTTATAGCTATTATTTTATGGTCTCTGCTTAACTGTTGGACCCGTTTATATTTGGGCGTTCATTATCCAAGCGATATTTTTGTCGGTCTTCTTTGGGGCGCATTTGTCGGATGTGTCGTTTATTATATTTATCTTCGGACATATTTAAAGATGTCTCCGGCTTTTAATTATATTTCATCTCAATACACGTCGACCGGCTATAACCATGCCGACATAGATGTTGTAATATTGGTTTTGGTGCTTACATTCTTGTATGCCATAATAAAGGCGATGATTTTTTAAGGAAAATAAAAATGGATACAAAACATATTTGCATTAAAGATTATGATTATGACCTGCCTGACTCGCGAATAGCCAAGTTTCCGGTTGCCAACCGGGATCATAGCAAACTCCTTGTCTATAATAAAGGAACGGTCTCGGAAGATGTTTTTTACAATATTAAAAATTATCTTCCGGCAGGCTCATTGATGATTTTCAACAACACTCGTGTAATTCAAGCGCGCATCCATTTCCGCAAAGCCACCGGGGCGTTGATAGAGGTCTTTCTGCTCGAACCGGCATGTCCTTCGGATTATGAGTTGATGTTTCAAACAAATAAAAAGTGTTCTTGGCTTTGTTTGGTCGGTAATTTGAAGAAATGGAAAGAGGGCACATTGTCCCGAACATTTGATGTTAAAGGAAAAAGCGTGACCTTGACAGTAGAGAGAAAACATGAACAAGGCACGAGCCATTGGATTGATTTCTCATGGGATGATGCAGATGTTACATTTGCCGACCTTATAGATAATGTCGGCGAACTGCCCATTCCGCCATATCTCAACCGGGATATGGAAGAAAGCGACAAGGAAACCTACCAGACCGTATATTCTAAAATCAAAGGCAGCGTAGCCGCGCCTACCGCCGGTCTGCATTTTACGGAAAAGGTTTTAAATGATATAGACGCATGTGGAATAGAACGTGAGGAACTGACTCTCCACGTCGGTGCAGGCACATTTAAGCCTGTCAAGAGCGAAGATATCTCCGGGCATACGATGCACACGGAATATATCAGTGTCCGAAGGTCGACATTAGAAAAACTTGTAAAACACGGCGCAAACGCCATTGCCGTAGGAACCACAAGCGTGCGAACGCTTGAAAGCCTTTATTATGTTGGTTTGCGACTTGCAAACAATCCCGATGCAACCGAGGAACAGTTGCATATTGACCAATGGGAGCCGTATGAAAATGAGGCTATATTGACACCGACTGCGGCATTGCAGAATATAATCGATTATCTTGACCGTAACAGAATGTCTGTTTTTCACGGCAGCACACAGATTATAATCGCGCCGGGATATAAATATAAAATCGTTAAAATGCTTGTTACAAACTTTCACCAACCACAAAGCACTCTTTTATTGCTCGTAAGTGCTTTTGTAAATGGTGACTGGACGAAAATTTATGATTATGCTCTAAACCATGATTTTCGTTTCCTTAGTTATGGTGACAGCTCGTTATTAATTCCATAAAGAAATAATTTTTAAAATGAAAATAGGAGATAAAGTAAGATTTCTCAGCGAGACAGGAGGAGGCATTGTTGCCGGTTTCCAAGGTAAAAACATCGTACTTGTTGAAGACGAAGATGGTTTTCAGATACCGACAGCCGTCAATGATGTTGTCGTAATTGAGGCGGAGGATTACAGCTTTAAGCCGAACAATACCCAGACAAGCGCTGTTGTTGAGGAAAAGGAAGAAGAACCTGCCGACCGACCGATAACTTTCCGTGCCGCACCGGAGGAGCGTAGCGGTGGCGACCGCTTGTCTGTTTACCTTGCTTTCGTGCCGGTTGACATTCATGAAATCACTAAAACGAAGTTTGAGGCTTACTTGGTTAACGACAGCAACTATTATGTGCGTTATACTTATCTTACCGCCGAAGGGGCTAATTGGCAACTTCGTTCTACGGCGGAGGTTGAGCCTAACACCAAGTTGTTTATCGAAGAATTTGACCGAGACATTCTGAACGAGTTGGAAAGAGTGTCTGTTCAGCTTTTGGCTTATAAGCGTGAAAAGTCTTTCATCGTAAAACCTACGGTCGATGCGACTTTACGTATTGACACGGTAAAGTTCTACAAGCTCCATACATTTCAAGAAAACGACTTCTTTGAACAGCCAGCTTTGGTTTACACAATAATTGAAAATGACAAGCCCGTACGTCCTCTTGTTGTCGATGCGAAGAAGTTAAAACAAGAAATGGCGGGCAAGATTTCAGCAGACAACCGCAAAACTGTTGTTCAACCCGCAAGAGCCAAGACTTCGGGCAACGACCCCGTGGTAATCGACCTGCATGCCAATGAACTTTTGGAAACAACAGCGGGCATGTCATCTGCCGACATCCTGAATTACCAACTTGACGTTTTCCGTAAGACAATGGAACGATATAAAAGTAAACGAGGCACAAAAATCGTTTTCATTCACGGCAAAGGAGAAGGCGTCTTGCGTCATGCCGTAATACACGAACTCAATTATCGTTATAAGAATTGTCCTTATCAGGACGCCTCTTTCAGGGAATACGGCTACGGAGCCACTCAGGTTACAATTAAATAAAAATCAAAATCATGCAATACGGATTTATCAATGTGGCAGCGGCGGTACCTGCTGTAAGAGTGGCGGATTGTGATTACAATGTCCAGCAGATTGAGAGCATTATAGCCCAAGCAGAGGGCATGGGAGTGGAAGTCCTCGTCTTTCCGGATCTCCCTGCAACATTGTAATCTTCCCACAGGGAATATATGGGTACCATAC
>OGLB01001306.1_pt1 | contig 10894 bp, 7 predicted proteins | sample 1572551 | NCBI WGS metagenome assembly OGLB01 (sample SAMEA2582003, study PRJEB24529) | metagenome | biome: Human gut stool | place: China | collected 2011
CAGCCTTGTAATGCTTGTCAAAAGCTACATAATAGTCACCAATCAAATGGTCCCCCTTCTTACCCGATGATTCAGGTGTTTCACCGTTACCATATTTCAACCAGGCCAGCATGGACTTACAGATATGGATACCACGGTCATTCACAATATTGGTCTTGACCACCTTATTGCCATTTGCCGCCATGACATTTGCCAAGGCATTTCCCAACAGGTTGTTACGGACGTGACCCAGATGAAGCGGCTTGTTTGTATTGGGAGAAGAATACTCAATCATCACCAACGGAGAGTTTTCCGTAGCCTTTTCAATACCGTATTCGGGAGCAGCCTGAATAGAATTCAAAAGTTCAATCCAACAATCCGAAGCAATTGTCAAATTAAGAAAGCCCTTCACTGCATTGTAGGCTGAAACCAATTCGGGAGCATGCTCTTTCAGGTATCCGCCTATTTCCTGTGCGGTCTGTTCAGGCCCCTTCTTAGACATTTTCAGAAAAGGGAAAACAACCAAAGTAAGATGTCCTTCAAACTCTTTCTTAGTCTTTTGCAGTTGTACCATTTTTCCGGGTACATCCTGTCCATACAACGTTTTGATAGCGCTGATAATGGACGTGGTGAGTTTTTCTTCTATATTCATAATATGTACGTACACTTATTTGTTATTGGATTGCAAAGATAGACATTTTAGGCGAAATCCTTCCTATCTTACCTTAATTTACTATATCTCCTCTCTGCAAACGATACTTTTCCGACTGAAAAACGAATAGCCCACAAACGAATAAACATACAACAAGCAATAAAATATGTCTAAAAAATATTTTTATTCATTTTGATATTCAAGTAGATTTACTGTTGAAATCAAATTAAACAAATCAACACACAGGAATGCGATAAACAAATAGATTTGATCTATCCGTCCAATATTTAAATAAGACAATTCCTATTTTAACTACGTTAATAAAATTCCGTATAGTTTTGACTTCCAACAGGTTCACCATGAAAAAAATATTAAAATATATTATCCTATTTAAATCAAAATACATATATTTGCGATTGTTATTGAATATCACAATTATAAAATACACAAGCAAAAAGAGCCCCTAATGAGGTTTGGATGGCCATAAAACCACTATTAGGAAATATGATAATGATAAAAAAGGTAGCATCACAATTTTAGAAAGAGAGTTCAATATATAATGCCTGAAAAATGGCAATGTACAAACCCCTAATAAAAGCCAAGTTTATATGAACAGATTTTCTTCATTATTATGTAGCTTGCTATTCTGCATGATTACATATGCACAGGAAATTACAGTAACTGGTAAAGTCACCGCAGGAGGCGAAGAGATGCCTGGTGTCACAGTAGCTGTAAAAGGACAAACTCGCGGTACCATCACTTCCATTGATGGCAGCTATCAGATTCAGGTTAATGGTAACGAAAGCCTGATCTTCTCTTTTGTAGGTTATGAAACAGTAACCATACCGGTAAACAGACGCAAAGTGATTAACGTAGAATTAAAGGAAGCAGCCCAAATGGTAGATGAGGTAGTGATAACTGTTCCTTACGGTACTGCCAAAAAATCCACATTTACAGGGTCTGCAAGCTATATTGCCGCCGGTACTATTGAAAAAGCACAGGTCAGTAGTGTATCAAAAGCACTGCAAGGAACTGTAGCTGGTTTACAGTCTTTTTCCTCCAGCGGTCAACCCGGATCAGACGCAACTATCCTGATTCGTGGAGTTGGTTCTGTAAACGCTTCAACCAATCCCCTCTATGTGGTTGATGGTGTTCCTTACGATGGTGCTCTTTCCTCCATAGCATCTTCAGATATTGCGTCAATCACTGTATTGAAAGATGCAGCTTCCGCTGCATTGTATGGCTCACGTGCAGCAAACGGCGTAATTATGATCACCACCAAACAAGGAAATAAAGATAGCGCACCCACCGTTGAATTATCTGCCAAATATGGTTTTTCAAGCCGTGCACGGGCAGACTACGACCAGTTGAATACAAACCAATATTATGAATTATATTGGGAAGCCATGCGTAACTATCGTATGGACAACGGTTACTCTGCCGAAGAAGCTGCTGTATGGGCATCAAGCAATGTTACAGGCAATCTAGGCATCAATCCTTATGGCAGTGCTTATCCTGAACCAATCGGCCATGACGGAAAACTGGTAGCAGGCGCCAAACCATTATGGGACGACAGCTGGGACGACGCCCTTTCACAAGATGCGCACTATACAGATTTAAATGTACGCGTAAGTGGTGGTAGCAAAACCTCCAAGTACTTTGTTTCAGCAGGTTACATGGATGACCAAGGTGCTTATATCTGCTCTGGTTTCAAACGCTATACTCTCCGCGCCAACGTGACTTCAGATATCCGCAAATGGTTACAGATCGGATTGAACGTATCAGGAACTCATTCTGTTCAAGACTATCCCAAGCAAGATGACTCTACCATTTCCAATGTGGTCATGTTTGCCCGTTCGGTACCATCTTTCTATCCGGTATATCAACGTGACTTAGCAACTGGAGCATATCTGTTGGACGAAAATGGTAACCGTATGTTCGATTATGGTGAGTATCGCCCTAACTCGTATGCAAAATATAATCTGCTGGCTTCCATGCCACACGATAAAAGCGAGATAAAACGCGATGCTGCTTCTTTACGTGGCTTTATCCAAATAACTCCTATCGAAGGACTTTCTTACAAAATGTCTTTGAATATTGACTATAATAACAAAACAAATCATGACTACACCAATCCTACTTACGGTACGGGTTCTATCAGTGGTGGCAGCGTAAGCAAATACAACTACCGCACTACAGGCATGACTTTTAATAATGTCATTAATTATCAACACACGTTCAATGATGTACATGATATCCGTGTGATGGCCGGTCAGGAGTATTATGAATATAACACTTCCAATTTCGGCGGAAGCCGCAGCAAAGTCATCATGGATGGATTTTATGAGCCCGACGCAGCTTCCTCTTTAGGTGATTTTGGCGGAAACAGTGACCAATACAAGCTGTTAAGTTTCTTTGGAAGTGCTGAATACTCGTACAATCAAAAATACTTTTTATCGGCTTCTGTCCGTTCTGACGGTTCTTCCCGTTTCCATCCGGATCATCGTTGGGGTACTTTCTGGTCAGTCGGCGCATCTTGGAAAATCATGCAGGAAGAGTTTATGAAGGACACATCAGACTGGCTATCCAATTTGTCATTGCGTGCCAGCTACGGAGCACAAGGTAATGACCAGGTAGGTTATTATGCGTATCAGGCGCTCTATTCCATACGCAATAACCTCGGTGAATCCGGTTTGCACGCTTATCGTCTGGCAACTCCTAATTTATCATGGGAAACCAATCTAAATACTAATATCGGCTTGGATTTTGGTTTCTGGAACAATCGTCTAAATGGTACAATAGAATATTTTGAACGTCGTTCCAAAGATTTATTATTCTCTAAAGACTTAGTTCCATCTTCAGGCTTCTCAAGTATGGACGAAAATATTGGTGCTATCAAAAATTATGGATGAGAATTCCAAATCTCAGGATATCCTATCATGACTAAAGATTGGAAATGGAAACTTTCTTTTAATGCTACTACCTATAAAAACAAAATAACCTCATTGCCTGCCGAAGAAATGTGGAGTGGCAACAAGAAATGGGTGAAAGGAGGATCGTTATATGACTTCTATTTAGTAGAATGGGCTGGTGTCAATCCTGAAAATGGTAATCCTACGTGGTATCGTTACAATACCAACGGAGAAAAGATAACCACAGAAGACTATTCATCAACCACCCCGGACGACAAAGTAAAATGCGGCAATTCACTACCAGATTGGACCGGCGGTCTTCAATCAGATCTCTCATTCAAGGATTTTACATTATCATTCTTATTCTCTTATTCCATTGGTGGTAAAATCTATAATGGGGATAAAGTTTCATTGATGAGCCAAGGACCTACAGGCACCGGTTGGAGCGTAGATATGTTAGATCGTTGGACTCCTGAAAATCCCTATACCGATGTACCGCGTCTGACTACTTCTCCCAAAAGTTCATGGACAAACTCTTCAAACCGGTTCTTAGTTGACCGTTCATACTTACGTTTGAAGAATATTACATTCTCTTACAATCTGCCGAAATCATTGCTGAATACATTGACGCTGAAAGATGCAAGCATATTTTTTCAAGCAGAAAATATGCTGACATTAGCCAAACAACAAGGTCTAGACCCAGAGCAAACTTTCGGAGGCTCTACTTACTATCGTTATCCGGCAATGAAAACTATTTCATTCGGTATCAATGTGAAACTTTAATACAGAAAGAAGAATATGAAAACTATTTTAAAATATATATTTTCATTCGCACTGGGAAGTACAATGCTCACTTCCTGCGATTTGGATACAATTCCTACGACTTATGTAGATGCCGGTTCTGTTTTCGGTAAAACAGGAGATGCCGAAAAAGTACTTAATGGTGGCTGGAACTACCTGATGGAAACTTTCAATTCTTACGCCAACCCCGGCTATGGAGCAATGCTACGTGCAAATGACGCAATGGGTTCTGATGTCGTGTTAAATAGCAAATATGGCTTTAGGACACATAATGAGTTTTCTGCAATTTATGGAAAAGGAGGCACAAACACCTTGAGCTGGCTTTTAGCATACCGTGTAATCAACGACTGCAATGGCGTATTAGACAATATTGATGCTGCCGAAGGCACGCAAGCCGACAGAAACCGAATTAAAGGACAAGCATTGGCTTTACGCGGTTTCTTATACCTGCACCTGGCCTCTTGTTATTCCTTTGCTATTGATAAAGACCCGGACGCTGTATGTGCACCTGTCTATACACAGTCCACCGATGAAACAATTGCAGCAGAAGGAAAACCCGCATCAAGTGTCAGTGAAGTATATGCGCAATCCATCAACGATTTAGAAGAAGCATTAGAACTTATTCCCGAAACTTATGTACGTGACGCCAAACACAAAATTGACAATGAAGTTGTCCTAGGTATTCTCTCACGTGCCTGTCTTTATGCTCGTCAATGGGAGAAAGCTAAAACTTACTCGGACAAATTGTTAACTAAAAACAATTATCTAATGACCGAAAGTGAATATAAAGCCGGATTCAATTCTGTAGACAATAAAGAATGGATTTGGGGGCATGCCCAAACCAACGATCAAAGTAATGCCAGTTATCAATTCCATTATTTAGATACTACAACTAAAGGATCATACTATTATAGCTTCAATGTAGACCCTTACTTCCGTGATTTGTTCGAAGATGGTGATTATCGTAAAGAAATGCTGTTCTGGGCCACAGATCCGGGAGCTGACGTCGCATCAGCAGCCTATGTATGGATGCGTAACTCTAAATTCAGATTCCGCGATATCGAAAACCAACTTGGTGATATCGTATTGATGCGCGTTGCCGAAATTTATTTGATAAATGCAGAAGCAAAAGCACATCTGAATGATCCAGATGCAATTAACAAATTAAATGATTTAAAAACAGCCAGAGGGGCAAAAACCATTCATACAAATCTTTCACAACAGGATCTATTGGAAACTATTTGGCTAGAACGCCGCAAAGAATTATGGGGGGAAGGATTCAGTTTGATAGACATTATCCGTAACCAACAGACCGTAGTCCGCAACGCATATCCCGAAGGGCCCATTGACTATATTTACACTGATGAAAACGGACAAACTCACACCCTGAAGAAAAAGACTCAAGGACATCGTTTCTTCAATTTCCCCGATAAAAGTGCATTCTGTCCAAACAGTAAATATTATTTGTACCGAATTACGGATTCGGAAGAGCTGGCGAACAAAAACCTTTACAAGGATCATCCTAAACTCTCAATTTATACCAAATAACAGCAAACTCTAACAAAGTAAAAACCCGTAGCAAAATGAACTGTTACGGGTTTTTTATTGTTCTCAAACAAATCAAAAGAGAGTATTCATTAATAAATTTATAGTTCCAAAGGATAACTCAAAATAGATTAATGAAACAGCTTTATAATAATCTGTATCATCATGATATCCTACCCTTTCTTACTTTATTCATTGCTACATAAAATAAGAAAAGGGAGCTTCTCTTCGGATTTTAATCATAAGAGATTTAAATTTCAATATCTCTTTAGAAACACATTCTTTCTGTTTTATTTCTTCTTCAAATCCTCAGGAGAAACCAACTTATAAAGCTTGTCACTAGGACGTACCTTATCGGGTACTTTAAAGGATACATGTTGACCTTTTCTTACCACATCCACCGGTTTCAAATCCACACGCGCCTCATCCAACGTCAGAAATACCGCTCCTGTAGTAGGTCCTGTGATCAGAAGCTTATCCCCTACTTTCATCTCAGCAGCTTCCACCAGAAACTCTGCAACGCCAATATTAGAAAAGTACTTGATTCCCTTACCCACATACACTTTACGCTCAGTAGCCTCCGAACCATAGTTCTTACTCCATTCACCCAAACGCTGTCCTAAATAATACCCATTCCAGAATCCCCGATTGAATACGGTCTTCAGCCGTTCATCCCAAGCCTGCTTCTTCTCCTCGGTAAAAGTACCCTCCAGATAAGAACAAATAGCTTCTTTGTAACATTCCACCACGGTACGTACATACTCAGGTCCTCGGGCACGCCCTTCGATCTTGAAGACACGCACGCCAGCCTCTATCATCTCATCCATAAAATGAATAGTTTTCAAATCTTTAGGAGACATGATGTATTTATTGTCCACCTCCAGTTCAATATCACTCTCTTTATCCTTCACATCGTATGCACGGCGACATATCTGCATACAAGCCCCCCGGTTAGCAGAAGCATTCATCTCATGCAAACTGAGATAACACTTGCCCGACACTGCCATACAGAGTGCCCCGTGGCAGAACATCTCAATACGGACCAATTCTCCCTTCGGACATTTAATTTGTTCCTTCTGGATAGGATCATAAATCACCCGCACCTGCTTCAAATTCAATTCACGTGCCAATACCACTACATCAGCAAAGCGAGCATAAAATTTCAACGCTCCGGCATTACTGATATTTAATTGGGTGGAAAGGTGTACTTCCTGCCCCACCTCGCAACAATAAGCCATTACCGCCACATCCGCAGCAATCACGGCACTGATGCCTGCCTCCTTAGCCGCATCCACAATGGTACGCATCAAAGCAATATCTTCATCATAAATAATGGTATTGATCGTAAGATAGCTCTTGATGCCATGTTTATCACAGATCTGTGCTATCTCTCGTAAATTATTGACAGTAAATGTACTGGCAGAACGTGCACGCATATTCAGACTCTCAATTCCGAAGTAAATAGAATCCGCACCTGCCTGTATGGCTGCCGCCAGCGACTCACGTGAACCTACAGGAGCCATTATTTCAAAGTCTTTTATAGAAGCTTTCATTATTCTTTTGATTAATATATGTGCAAAGGTAGGCTTTTTTCCGTATTTTTGCAGCCTGATTTCACCACAGATTACACAGATTCACACAGATTATAAATTAATACTCAAATGAATCTGACTTTTCTGTAACCCAAAGATAAACATACAACAATGAAGATTAGAAATATAGACCTGGGCAGATACCCTATTTTCCTGGCTCCGATGGAAGATGTAACAGACCCCGCTTTTCGCCTGATGTGCAAGAAGTTCGGTGCTGATATGGTATATACCGAATTTGTATCGGCAGATGCATTGATACGCTCGGTAGGTAAAACGATGCAGAAGCTGAATATCAACGATGAGGAACGCCCCGTAGCCATCCAGATTTACGGCAGAGACACGGAAACAATGGTAGAAGCGGCGAAAATAGTGGAAGAGGCGCATCCTGACATCCTGGATATTAATTTTGGCTGTCCTGTAAAACGCGTTGCCGGTAAAGGAGCCGGTGCAGGTATGCTGCAAAATATCCCGCTGATGTTGGAAATTACCCGTGCTGTTGTGGACACTGTAAAAATTCCCGTTACTGTAAAAACACGTCTAGGCTGGGACAATGAGCATAAAATTATAGTAGATTTGGCAGAACAATTACAAGATTGCGGCATTGAAGCACTGACCATTCATGGACGTACCCGTGCACAAATGTACACTGGTGAAGCGGACTGGAGTTTAATAGGTGAAGTAAAAAAGAATCCCCGTATGCATATACCTATCATTGGAAACGGGGATATAACTACGCCACAACGTGCCAAAGAGTGTTTTGACCAGTATGGAGTAGACGCTATTATGATTGGCCGAGCCAGCTTTGGACGCCCGTGGATATTCAAGGAAGTAAAACATTATATAGAAACCGGTAAGGAACTCCCTGCCCTTTCTTTTGAGTGGCGGCTGAATGTACTCCGTCAGGAAGTGTTGGACAGTGTGAATCTGCTTGACGAACGCCGCGGTATTCTTCATGTACGCCGCCATCTGGCTGCTTCTCCCTTATTTAAAGGCATCCCCAACTTTAAAGAGACACGTATCGCCATGCTCCGTGCCGAAACCGTGAAAGAACTTTTCAGTATCTTGGATTATATCAGGGGGAATTACGGAATGAATTCTTAATGCTACAATGTGCTAATATGCTAATGTGCCAATTGCCATGCGGAATACAGCACAGCCAATTGGCACATTAATATATTGTAGCATTAACACATTATCTATTCCATTTTACGCAAACCTCTTTTGGGAGAGAAATCAATATCTTTAGGATTGCCTTTATAAGCCACCTCACCACTACTGGATGCTTTCGCAGTCAGCGAACCGGTCACATAACATTCCACATCACCAGAGGAACTGGCACTGGCAGTTACATTGACCGCCTTCATACCTTTTGCCTTTACATCCCCACTACTACTGGCTCTGTAAGAAGCGTTCTCACAAATACCTGCCAAAATCACATCTCCGGAAGAGCTGGCATCAGCAGATACATCAGCAGCGTTCAGATTCTTGACAGATACATCACCCGAGCTACTGGCATCAGCAGAGAAATTCGTACAAGATACCTTTTCCAGAATCACATCACCCGAACTATTAGCGGTAGCCGCAAAATCATCACAAGAAATAGTGCTTCCTGTTACATTACCGCTACTGCTAGCCTTAACAGTAACTTTCCCACTCGTTTTCAGTCCATTCTTTATAATAATATCACCGGAACTGGAAGCTTTCAAGCTGTTCACAGCCGGAGCAGAAACTCTTACTTCCTTTTTATGTTTTCCATTTATTGAAAAATTGTTTCTTGGTGATTTAAAACCAACCTTAAGTACTCCACCCTCTACACGGACATCAATATAGTCCACCAAATTGTCCGGAGCATATATTTCCACATTCTGCCCACCGGAACTTTGAGTATAGATTACATCCACCGAAGAACTGGTAGAGATAGCATTAAAACTACCCACATTCACTTTTTTGGTAACATAGTTCTTACTAGGAGTTATTCTCTCTGCACATGCTGTGGCAGACACTAACATAAGGGTCACCGCCATTAAAGTTGATACTAATTTTCTCATACTATTTTTGTTTTATTCATTAGACGTTATTTCTATGCCAAACGTTGCAACGTTTAGCCATTATTTTTAAAGCAATATTCATGCCAGCAACATTTATCACTGAAAATCAACAAGGTATAAACAAAACAGGGTGTCCGAAAATGGACACCCTGTACGCTTTTATATACTTTTTAAAACTATTTCAGCACAAGTTGGAAGACTACAGAAGCAAACCAACGCTTATACATATAAGTAGCCACAATATAAATACATACCGCCGAAATCCATCCGGCAATAACATCAATCAAATAATGCGCCTGAATATAGACCGTAGCACAACATAGAAGTACATAGAACGGTGCCAAGAAATAACATAGTTTCTTATTAACGCGATAGGCCATAATCATCACAATGGTAGATATACCGACATGCGAACTAGGAAAAGCAGCAGTAGGGCGTTCCCCCACTTCCTGTGAGGCCTCTACCAAATTAAAGAAGAAACCATGATCAAAACCGGGACCGGGCAGCAGAATATCATTATTATTGAAATAATCACCGATAGCAGGGAAATGCTGCGCCATCACATTATCCATTCCGATAGCAGGGAAATAAAATTGCGGACCGGCAACCGGAACCAATATATAAATAAGATAATAGATAAAAAACGAAGTGACCAGCACAAAAGAAACCTTTTCAAACCACTCAAAACGAAACAAGAAATAATAAATAGTCACAATCCCAATCATTGGATAATAAGCGAAATACCCCATATTAAATGGTTCACTGAACCACATGGAAGGAAAATGTTCACTAAATTCTACCGAAGGCTGGCAACGGAACAAAAACTGCTCCGCCGAAGCAAAGAAGTTATCCAGATTGGGAAAAAGACGGTTAAATTCAAAGGTATCGGGATACCAATACGCTAAAAATGCCATCTGCACAGCCATTCGTATAAATGCCGTAAGTTTACACGGATACTTGCGATACAAATATATTAATGCAAACGTAATGGACACAATGCCTGCACGCTCCAAAAGCATAATTACAGGGTGGTCCATACGAGGAAATAATATTAAAACCATTATGGTCGTGAGGGCATTATATATCAGACTAATGCTCTCAACGGCAAACAATCCTTTCACACTGTCTACCCGTTTGAATAAATTTAAAGCCATCCTTCTTTCTTATACCATGCAATGATTTCCTTTACTCCCTTGTCTAAAGGGTACTCAGGACGATATCCCAGTTCTTCCACCAAGGGTGAAATATCGCATTGCCAATTACGTTGTTTCATTATTTTATATTTGTCAGCATTCAGCGTACTTACCTTTCCCAGGCAACGCGCTGAAAATTCAGCGAGCAAAGATACAACTTTTAAAATAAATA
>OGLB01001310.1_pt1 | contig 10871 bp, 2 predicted proteins | sample 1572551 | NCBI WGS metagenome assembly OGLB01 (sample SAMEA2582003, study PRJEB24529) | metagenome | biome: Human gut stool | place: China | collected 2011
ATGTTCGCTTATGGGGTCATGCCAGCGGCTTTGATGTTTAGCCGTATGTCAGCCGGTCACTTCTTGCAGCGCCAGAGGAAGGTCACGATCTGCGCTCTGGTGCAATCCGCATTGGGGCTGAATGTCGTGCTGGTGGTTCCCTTGGTGATGTTCTCCTTGACCGCCCACAGTACCGCATCAGCATAGTAGGCGTCAGACTTCACATCGGCAAAGGGATTGGCTGTACCCGCTGCCGGGGACTTCTCAGAACGCCACAGGAACGCGACGATCTGGGCGCGGGTGCAGGTCATGTTGGGGCTGAACGTGGTGTCGCTGGTGCCCTTGGTGATGCCGTTTTCTACCGCCCACAGCACAGCGTCGTAGTAGTAGCTGCCCACGGGAACGTCGGTGAACGGCATGGCGCGGGTTTCGGGTTCGGGACTGCCAGCGGTGCGCCACAGGAAGGTCACAGCCTGCGCTCTGGTGCAGGTAGCGTTAGGGCTGAAGGTCGTTGCGGTGGTGCCTTTCGTGATGCCGTTCTTAACAGCCCACTCAACGGCATCTCTGTAATATGCTTTGTCTGCCACATCGGTGAAAGACATATCCGATTTTGCCGTCCACTTTGCGTAAACGGTGGTATTGGAAGTCAGCCTGATAGAAGTGACTTTGATAGTCAGCTCTCTATTGCTGTACCAACCATCGAAGGTATAGCCGTCGCGAGTAGGCGTATAGCCGGTCAGGTCAACCGTGGTGCCGCTGGTCTTAGATACCTTGGAAATGGCGCTGCCGCCGTTGGTGTCGAAGGTCAGCGTGTAGCTGGTCGCTTCGCCGCCTGTGCCGCTATTGCGCAGAATCGTCAGCGTGTAGGTTTTAGTGCCGATCTCCACGACAATGTCGGTTGTGCCGCTGTTGGGGATGGCAACGGTTGCGCTGCCGCCGGTGGACAGAGCCTGTCCGTTGATGCTCACGGGCTCTCCGTTTCCAGACACCGCTGTGACTAGCGTAGATGTTGCTCCGCTATCATTTTGCAGCGTATAGGTATAGTTCGTTCCGTTGGCGGTAAAATCGCCGAGCCCCACTGCCAGACCTTCAAAGGTCAGAAGGTCATTACCGGGCACTGCGGCTCGCACCACTACGCGGGTGCCAAGCCGGGAGAAGGTGACGGTTTCCGTCTGGAAGGTTTCCCCGGAGATGGCACCGCCAATACTGGTCTTTTTCGTTTCCAGAACGGCCCCGGCAGCATCCAGCAGCGTGGCCACCAGCTCTGCGCTAGTCTGAGGCTGCAGGCAGTTGTTGCGCAGGGTAATGGCGGCGGTGCTGTGACCGTTGCCGTCGTTCCCCTGTGTCACATCCATTGTCAGATGCTCTCCGGTGCGGGCCAGTGCGCCGGTCATATGGACGCTGGCCTCGCTGTCACTGCCGTCATACTCCGGCAGGCGCTGATTGCTTCCCGTTCCACCGATCTGACCTTCCGCCCACGCCTCGGCGTACAGATAGGTACCCACATTGGGGATCTCGGTTTTGCCAATGGATGTCATATACCTGCCCAGATCATAGGTCAGGTCCAGTGTAAAGGTCCCCTGATCGATGCGGGCGAGGGCGCTGTCTCCAGAAACGGTGATTTCATTACCGCTAACCGATACGCCGTTTGTGGTGCAGGCTACCTCTGCAGGCTTGGTATGCAGATCATCCGCATAGAACGCAAGCTTCACCTCGCGGTTCTTTCCGCCGGCCAGCGTGGCGGCAGAGGAATTATAGAGGGTCATGCGCACCGTGCGCTTGCCGGCGCTCTCCGCAATCACTTCCATTTGCGAGATGCCAATGTCGGGATAATCCAGATACACTGTGCCGTTTTCGTTGATGCCGCCGGCGGCGGTGATGGTATAGCTCGGGTCGGTCACGCGGTCTCTCACATGGTGCCAGACGGTAAGGGTGGTGCTTTCATTGGGCAGCAGTTTTTCCGTAAGGGTGGCGGTTTCCCCGCTGCCAAGCTTGACCGTTAGGTTTGTCACATCGTTCAGCCCGGTGTTGCGGATGGTAAAGCGAATGGGTGTCAGGCTGTTCAGCGCCAGCGTTGCATAATCCACACCGATCTGTTCCACTGCCACCGCATCGGTGATAAAATTAGAAGTAGCGGTATAGAGGATCGTTTCCTCACCCGGAACGGTCACGCCGCCGATTACCTCCGGCTTTTCATCGTCATACCGGGTGGCCTGAATGGCAGCCTGCACCTGATTGCTGCCGCTGACATAGGCATCAAAGTGGTCAGCCAGCGTGCGATCCGGCAGCTCTGCCAGTTCCAATGGTGCGGAGAGCGTGTAGGTATTTGCGGCATAGCGCAGCTTGGCCGCCTTCAAAATGCCGTGATCTACCGCGCCGTTGGCGTCATTGACAGTCTCATTCCAGACGATGGTAAGATCATTGAGGCTGCGATGATTCCCGCTGAGGGAAGCGAAGCGGAAGTCTCCGCCCACGACGGCGTTGCCGCTGCTGGTCAGGGCAGACAGAGAGCCGGGGAAGCTGTTGGACATGGTGCCTCCGCCGTCCACAGCCAACAGCTGGATATCGCTGCTGCCGTCTCGGACACTATGCCAACCGATGACAAATCGGTCATCCCCGCTGCCGAAGTTGGCTGCAACGACCTGGGGGTTTTCGTCAAGATTGCTGTCACAGGTCGCCAGCATGGCTGTACCGGGAATTCCGTCAGCAGCCACGGTACAATAGGCGATCTCGTAGGCGGAGGTATCTCCGGTTCCGCTGCGGTCCAGCGAGTAAACCGCCATAGCGGTTCCGTCGGGCAGCATGGCCGCCTGCAACGCCTTCACGCTGCCAGTAGCACCGTTATAAAGCATTTTGGCCTCGCTCCAGGTGCCGTTATTCCTGTCATAGCAACGGTACATGATACAATCTCTGGTCGTGAAGTTCAGCAGGTTGTTGCTGCCCTGCGTACCGGGATCGGGGGTGTAGACGCTGCGCCAGAACACGATGGCCTTGCCGTCGCCGCCCACTGCCGTGGCTGGGGCCAGATCCGGCGTGCCGTCGTTGGTTAGGCGGGTGGAAGTCCAGGTTGTGCCGTTATAGACGGACGCTACGATCTCCGTGCTGTTCATCAGCAGGTTTTGCTCTTCCAATGTCACGGGATCACCGGCATTTTTACCCGGCAGGTCGGTGCCCATGCGAACCCAAGCCGCCGCCGCAAAGCTGTCAGTGCCGGACAGAGAAACGCTCGTGTCGCCGTAGCCGGGGAACCCTGTGGGATCGGCAATTTGGCTGGAGGGAGAATAGACGCCGCCATTGAGGGTGGAGAAATGTGCCCGGCTGTCGTAAATACTGCTGCTGTTGCCGTCGTTGATGTAGGCCAATACCTTCCCGTCATCGCTGAGCTGTGGATAGGATGTGGGGTTGGCATTGGACTGGATGTTTTGCAGCCCATTGGTGGAGTTCAGAGAGAACAGCATCATCCGCCGCTGGGGCTGGCCCCAAGTACGGGCATATTGCTCCAGATAGTCCCGGCTTTGGAGCGTTGCACTGGCAGAAGCCACCTGCATTCCGCTCTGGGCCGCCGCCATCCGCAGCGAGGCAAGGCTCAGCCCACTGGTGGCGCTATTCCAGTAGTCGTCGATTGTTTTCCAGTTATTAAAAGTCTTGGTGGCTCCAAAGGTCCCGGAGGCGATCACCGCCTCGTAGGAGATAAACAGGAAGGTGGCCACAAATTTGATTCCCACTTCGCTTTGGATCCCCAGGGCCTGACCGTTGATCTGGCGCTTTGTCTCGTCGGCAAGATAGGTGCGGGAAAGGAACTTATTCTGACTGTCCACATCCAAATTGCCGAATAGGCCGATCTTCAGCGCCACGATCGAATAGTCAAAGCCAATGCCGCCAAACGCGTGGACATAGGCGTTGATACGCAGCGTGGTCAAAAAGTCATTCACTGCCGTGGCCGTGGGATCGCTCCAGGCAAGCTCTGTGCCCTGTCCCTGCTGGCCGTAGCGCACTGCGGTACGGAAATCCAGCTGAATGGCACCGCCCAGCTCAAAGGTTGCTGTCAACGGCACGGGGCCAGCCATGGCGTTCACGCTGAAGGAGAAGCCCACGCCAACGCCGGCGGTAAAGCCGCCGCCTACGGTGAAAACCTCCCACTCCTTTTTTTCGGCGTTATAGCGGATCTCCGCTTCGTAAAAGCCCTCCAACTGCAAGTTGAGATCCGTGCTGGTGACATTGTCGGCCAAGGAGTTGGTTTTGTAGTCCCCCTTGGGATCATAGGTTCCCTGGGCCATCTGGCTCAGATCCCCGGTACCGGGCACGCCCACTTCCAGGTTCTGCGTCAGCACATTCGCACTCAAGGCCACGCCGTCCTCGGAATAGTCCATGTCCTCCATCTCCAGCGTATTGTACCCGGCCCAAATCATGGCACGGAACACGGAGGGATCTTCGCTGGGGGTGATGATCATTTTGAACACGGAAGTGTCCACCGGACCGCTCAGCTCATCCAGCCGTCCGGTCAGCACCTTGAGAATGTTACTGTCGCCCACTCCGCCAAAGTCGACTCCCTTCACTATACTGGAGGCTCCCATCGTCGCCAGAATACCGGTGACGCGGTCATCCTCTGTCACCTTGGGCACTCGGGTCAGATCAACGACCCGGAAGGGCATTATTTTCTCCTGCAGCAGGCTGCCGTTCAGGCTCAGCTGCGTTTTCATACCCACATCCTTGCCGTCGGCGATCCATCCAGAGGTGGTCATGGTGGCCTCGGTGAGGGTCAGATCGTTTTCCGCTACAGGGATGGATGAGAAGGGATACTGCTTGGTACTGCTGCTCTGGGCGGCAGGAAGAACGCCGTATTCGTCCGCCAGCTTGAGACTGTAATTCTTCGCGTCGGCAATCTTCTCGCCCCAGAGGAACATGGTGGTGTGCAGGGTTGCTGTTTTAAAGCTGCTGTTAGGGCCAATCTTCCCGGTCGAGCTGCGGACATCCACTTTCTGACCATTGGCAAGACCGTAATCAACGCTTTGCGCCACAATGAAGGGCTTGTTTTCCTCCCCCGCCGGCACGCGCTCCAGAGAGACAACGCCCTCTGCGGTGCGCATTACATCGTCCACGCCCAGCTTGCCGTTGACGGTCAGCAGCAGCGGATAGTACTTGTCGCCGTCAATTGCGCTGATCTCCAGAATGTACTCCAGCTGATCCAGAGCGGAAAGCGCCGTGGTGTTGCTCTCGCCCTTTTCGGCCGACCAGAACTGGGTGGAATCCAGATAGACGGTTATATTTCCCGCCGCATCCGTGGTATAGGTGTCGCCGGTGATGCCGCTGACAAGTGCTCCTGCCCTGGAGCCCAGCAGAGCTGTCTGGCAGTAGCCTCCGTTTTTATAAACGCCGCCGCGAACGGTCACCGTCTTGTTCGCCAGCGGATCGCCGCCCGGCGTGATGAGCGTCACAGATGCCCGGGCGACTCGCCGAAGGCTGAAGGTATTCAAGGGATAAAGCTGCAGTTTTGTGGCATCCCGCTCGCCGGAACGCAGATTTTCTTTATAGATGGTGCCCAGATAAATATCCGCGCCGGAGCCGGACCGCAGAGACACCTCACTGGCGATTCCGTTGGGTTCGTAAAGCGCCAGCACGCCTTCACTGTTGGTCGTGACCGTTTTGGGCGCACCTTTGCCGTCGGTGTATTGCAGCGTAGTTTCCGCTGCAGGCGTCAGCTGGAAGAGATAGAACTTATTTTGCAGCGTTTTCGCTGTCACCTGTACGGCGGCGCTCATGCCCGTGGCGGCATGGGTAGCCGTGACGGTTGCGGTGCCGTTGGCCAAGCCGGACAGCGCCATTTTGGTTTCGGGAAGGTAGGAATCAAAGGAGAAGTTTCTGATGTCCTCATACAGTCCGCCCTGCTTGTAGTTGACGGAAATGGCATTGTTGTTACTGGAGAGCCACCGGATGCCGTCTTTAAAGGAGTTCCATCCGTACTCGTCATAGTTGATGCCTATGTACTCGATCAGCCCCAGCTCTTGGCGCAGCTGCAAAATTTTAGCTGTATCGGTGGGCAGGCTGCCGCTGACCTTGGAGGTATTGTCCATGGTCAGCGCAGAAATCGTCTTTCCTTTGCCGTCCTGCACCTTCAGTGCGTCGGCATCGTAGACATACAGGGGGAAGGAGTCGGTGCTGGGAGATTCCTCACCAGGATTCTCCACGCTCAAAACCACTTGATAGGTGTCCTTTAGATTGCCGGCTTTCACACTCTGTAATGGCAGGGAGTAGCTTCCGGAGGTACCGGATAGGCGCTCACTGGCCACCTCATGGGTGCTGTTGTCCTCTGTGACCCGGGTAATGGTCAGCGTGGGCTGTTGAGAGGCGCCGGTAGTGGCATTTTCCACCGACCAGCCGATATTGACGGCGCCGTCGGTATCCTTGAGGTAAATGCTCTGGGGCGGTGTCAGCTTGGCCGTGGCAGGTGGTGCCTGCACGATGATCCAGGCAAGTGCCGACAGGCGGACGTCCTCACCACCGGCGTTGGGGTGCGGCATGGAGACCAATACCGTGTAGGCCGGGGTATTTCCGCTGGAGAGCTTGGAGAGCACATTCTCCTCGATCCGCACGCTGTTTTCATCCTTGCCGGCGGTATAAGTCGCAACGGGCTTGAGGCCGCTCAGCTCCGCCTCATTCTTGTAGTTGCCCTCATACAGGTCGATCCTGTAATTGAACTCTTTGCCCGGTGCCATCAGCGCGGCGTTGGAGCTCCACAGCACGGTGGCGGGCTGATTTACCCGCGTCACGATGGACGAGCCGCCGGGAATCACCAGTGCCAGGGAATCGCCTGCCGTCACGGTATAGGGCTGTGACTGGCCCGTCACATCATCGGCAGGGTCCTCAGTCCCGTTGTCCGCCGTAAAGGTAAAGGTGACGGTTCCCACCTTGGTTCCTGTGGTGGCAACAAGGCCGGTATCCTCGTCGATGGTGGCAATGTCCAGGTCACTGCTGCTCCATTTACCGGTGATGTAGCTGGCCTGCTCACCGCCTGCCCCCAAAACCTTGGCCTGAAGCGTGGGGCGGGCGGAATCGGCGAGGGAAATCGTATAGTCGGCGTCATTCGCTTCCGGGACGACGTTTACCGTGTGCGCGGAAACTTTCTTTGCCACCGTGAACTGCCGGGTCAGGGGAAGAACATTCACCCAGTTAGGAGAGCCTTTCGTGCCCTCGTTGGCCTGCAGCGTCACCGTATAGGTGCGGGTGTAAGCCGCGGGTGCGATTGCATAGTCGCTAATGGTGAAGGCTTCCTTCTCTGTGTCCAGATAGACCTGCAGATGGATTGCTTCATCCGTGGAGTTGTCCCTCAGTTCGAGGCGGAAAGGGGCTTCTTTCGGCTCTGTGCCTGCCGGGGTGTGATAATCGCTGTATACGGTCTTGTAGGCCTGCGCCATGTTGGCGTTCATCGTGAACGATGCCTTGCCGTTGTCGTAGTCGGCGGTCAGTGCGGTGGGGGCGTTGCGCATCAAGACGCTCTCCAGCGCAACGCCGGTAATCGGCTCGCTTAGATAGTGTGTGGTATCCAGCGTATGATCGAAAACATCCTTCACGCCGGTCATACCATTGACGGTGACCGTGGTGGCATCTGTATCCTGCACTGGGTACCAGAGCATTGCCGTGACACCGTAGTTGTTCATGGAAAGTTCAGCGGCGCTATACTCTTTGCCGTTGATGGTCACGCTGGCGTTTCTAAGATCCACGAACTCGCTAAAGGTAACTGTGATGGGCACGTGCTGTCCGCTGGCATAGGTTCCCGCCGGGGCCGTGACGCTTTGAATGATGGGCTTGTCCGTGTCCACCAGCCTGGCGGTGACGTTGCTGTTCTTGGTGGTGGCCCAGGAATTTTGGATTTCGCCCTGTACACTTTTCATATACAGTCGGAAGGGCAGCCAGTACCGCTGATCCCCTCTGTTTTGCGTGGTAGACTGCAGGGAGATGTTGACTGTTTCGCCCTTGTTGATCGTACAGTTCAGCGCTTTTGTTCTGTTGTTGCTGAGCCCCAGAGATTCTTCATTGAACTTGTACTCCGTCAGATAGAACGGGGCAAAGGGCTGGTTTTTATACCAGCCATACGGCGCATCGCCAGTATAGGCAGCTTTTTCGGTACTCCAGTTAAACTCGATGCTGGCGTCGATTTGGTATGGTTGATAAAATGGGTCGGAGCCGACGGGAAGCACCGAGTTGCGAGCGCTATCCAGAATTCTGATGGTATCGCTTAGCGCAACGAAGTCCGGATTGTTGGCACCGAGGGCTGTAGTGTATTCATCTGCCAGCAAAGGAATATACATATCCCCCTGTATTGTGTCTGTACTTTCGTATCTTTCCTCATAGTTCGGCGCGGTCATTGATGTTTGTATTGTGGGGACGCCAACCGTCTTTATTAGCTTGAGCTGACAGTGGTCGGCATAGCTGGCGCCGTCATAGAACACCAGATTTTCCGCATCGTAAAATTCAATCATCCCCAGCAGGTCGCCATAGGAATAAGAATTCTCGAGCCAGGCTGGGTTCCCTCCTTTGGTTTGAACCTTGACAGTGATTTTCTGACCACCTAAACTGTAGCCGTCTACCGCATAGGTCAGCCTGTAGGACCCGTCGCTTTGCTCGACCCCACTCACCGCGCCTATCGAGACCTCCACATTGGTGATATAATCGCTGAGCTGGCCTTTTTGAATGCGGTAGGAAAAGCCGGCCGGTTTTCCTCTGTATACAGTAAAAGGCCCGGAGTTCCAGGTGTTGTTTGCGAGATTCCCCAGCGTTTGGCTCATCATGCCGCGCATATCCACCGTCTCAACGCCCTCAGGCTTTGTGGCAGAGGCGGAATACCGCAAGCTGATGCCCTGCAGCTCCAGCTGCTCCATCAGGCTGTTGAGATTCTCCAGAGCTTCCCCGGTAAACTCCCTGCCGGAGAAATAGGTGTCCTTGATCCGCTGCAGCTCCTGTTCGATTTGGATCATGGTCTTCAAATCGCCCAGCGCCACCGGAGTCCCATCCACGTCGGCTATACGGGTGAGATCCGTGGCGGGATTTTCCAGCAGCTCCATGACAGCCGCCAGTGTCAACACCTGGCCGTCCAGCGTGATGGTTTGATCCACCTTGAAATTGCCGTCTTCATCCAGCAGCCCCAAAGCGTTCAGCATGGAAAGCACCTGGTCGCTGCTGCCGCCGGTCAAGGCGGAGAGCTGCTCCAAAATCGCCTGATTTTCCTTGGGTGTGTTGCCCAGCGAATCGCTCACCGCTGCAAACGCCGCTGTCGGCAGCATGGTCAGCACCATGCAGCAGACGAGCAGTATGCTAAGTATTCGTTTTTTCATTGGCTTTTCTCCTCCTGTTCGTGTCGGTTCGGTTTGTCCGCCCCGCCTTTTTTCTGGTTTTCTCTGTTTCTGAGCCGGAAGCACAGCGCGGTGATCGCCGCCGCCGCGGCAAAGGAGACGACGGCCACCAGCACATAGCCGCCCGCGTCCTCCCGCAGCAGCATCGCGCCGAACACGCCCCATGCTTCCGGTTGCCCCGGCCCGACGACCGTGCCCGCCGCCTGCATCAGTGCCGCGAACAGCAGCATACACATAGCGCTCAGTCCATAGATGCCGCGCCGCTGCCTCCGGCGGGTGTTTTCCCGCACCCGCTGCTTGACGAGTGCGACCCGTCTTGCGGTATCGTACATTTCGTTTGAATCCCCTTTCCGGTTTGTCTGAAACTGTGGCCTAAAAACCCTTTCACTTATATAGGTACAAAAAATCGAAAAAACTCTCACCCAAAACGCAAAATTTTTCAAAAAAATTTGAGAGCCGCCAAAAAGCAGCTCTCAAGGAGGGAATGTTCGGTTATTTTCTCCGCGATAAGCGGAAAGCGGACAGCTTTCCCGCCGCCACCAGCAGCACCGGCAGGGCGTAGGCGATGTACTGCGCTGCGCCGCCGTGGACGGGGCAATCCCCCTCCGACAGAACCTGCAGCCGATAAGCGTCATCCGGCACCTTAATGTCAAATATCGTCTCACGTGCATAGTCCAAAACGGCCACCTGCATTACAGAGGATGCCGGGCAGCTGGCGGTAGCAATATGCTTCCCGTCCTTGCAGTAGGACACCATCTTGTGCATGGTGCAGCTCTGGGTGGGTGCGGTATCCGCTGCCACCTGCACCGTCTTGACCCGGCTGCCCCGGAAATCTGCCGCGCAGGCCTCCGTAGCCAGCAGGCCGCTGTCGGCACACACTGTTACATTCACCAGACCGTCGCAGCTGTGGAAGCCGGGGTCCTCCAACCCCTCATGAATCCGGCTCATGACTCTCTTGAACATAGCCGAGCATGGGTTGGTGTCGGAATACACCACCTCATTAGATTTATATCCGCTCCAGGCCGCCGCGCAGTAGTAGGGCGTAAAGCCCGCGAAGTAGCGGTCTCTTGCATCATCGGTGGTACCGGTCTTGCCGCCGATGGACATACCGGAGAAGTACGCACCGCCGCCGGAGCCGCGGCGCACAACATCCTGCAGGATGCTGCGCATCAGGTAAGCCGTGGTCTTCTTCATGGCCACATGGGACTCCGTGTTATTATCGATAATAACATTGCCCTTGGAGTCCTCCACCCGCGAATAGGTCCTGGGGGTGGTGTAGATACCATCGTTTACAAAGGCGCTGTAGGCCGCAGCCATTTCCAGGGTAGTCACTCCGTTTTCAAATCCGCCCAGAGCCATGTTGCCCACCTGCTGAGAATCGGTATCCGTCAGGGTGGTAAAGCCCAGCTTCTCGGTCATGAATTTATAAGAATTGTAGGTGCCGTACATCAGATTTGTCCGCACGGCGCAGGTATTCAGGGATTGCACAACGGCCTCGCGCATGCTGGTCAGACCGCTGTAAACCCTGGTGACGTTTCTGGGCCA
>OGLB01001330.1_pt1 | contig 10797 bp, 8 predicted proteins | sample 1572551 | NCBI WGS metagenome assembly OGLB01 (sample SAMEA2582003, study PRJEB24529) | metagenome | biome: Human gut stool | place: China | collected 2011
CAGCACCTTGTTATTGTCAAATGTATATTCAGCCTCTATGAGTTTCATGTCCAGCTTGTGCTTGGCTATCTTCTCAAGGCAGATGTCAAATGCTCTCTTGCTCTTCTTCTTGTTATCCTCGTATCTTCTGGTGTCATCCTCTGTGGCAATTCTTATGATCGGCTTGAGTGACGCCGTTATCTTGCCCTCTTCTACCTCTCGTCTTCCCAGAACCACTTTGCCGTACTCCACACCCCTTGCGGTCTCGACAATGACAAAACTGCCGGCCTCGACCTCAAAGTTCTGTGGATCAAAATAATATATCTTACCGTTTGGTCTGAAACGAACTCCTATAATCTCTTTCATTAACAATTCTCCTTCATGGTTAGGAGCATAAGCTCCATGACAATGTCAAAGCTGACATTCGCCTCAAGTCTGACCTTGGCCTTGTCCATAGACTTGAGTACCTTTTCTATACCCTCATAGCTGATGTGTGAGGACTGCTTTCTTATATCAGAATAATACTCCTTGAACATCAACCGGCCCGGGTTATTGGACACCTTGAGCATAAGAATGTCCCTGTACCACATCATCATCAGATCGATGTAGTCACTTACCTTGAGCTTGTACAGCTCCATATTCTTAATGGCAAATATCATGTCATCAACCGACATATCACTTATATGTCTCATGAACTTCACCACATTTTCCTTGATCTCCTTGTACTCATCACTAGTTGCAAGCCTGATGGCCTTTCCCAGATTGCCCTGGGCAAAATCCATACAGAAGTCAGCCTTCTGCTTGTCCAGCTTGAGCTCGTTCATGAGATAATCAAGTATATCATGTTCTCTGACAGGCTTCACATTCAGCACTATACATCTGGACTGTATAGTCTGAAGCATCTTATCAAGATTGTTGGTGAGCAGTATGATTATTGCATAGGACGGAGCTTCCTCGATCGTCTTTAACAAAGCGTTCTGTGCATTCACATTCAGAAGCTGTGCATCCTCTATAACATATATCTTATATCTGCTGCTATAAGGCTTGATATCAATATCAGAATTCACCTGATCACGTATCTCTTCAACCGAGATCACATTTGGCTTGTCGTGGGTCACCCACACGATATCAGGCTGATTTCCCGTCTCACACTGAAGACATGACTTACAATGATTACATGGCTCTGTACCGCCCTCCTCACACTGGAGAGTCTTGACCAACGCCCTGGTAAGGGTCTTTTTTCCACTTCCTGTCTCGCCATTGATGATGTAGCCCTGGGATATCTTACCCAGCTCAATGCTGCTCTTGAAGTGGCGTATTATGTCCTCATGTCCGATTATGTCTGTGAAATCTATCATATATACCAACCCCCTTACAATTAATTGTTTCTGTATGTCTATTCTGACCTTCTCCAAAATCAAAATATATTAAAGATTAAGTTTCTTCTCTACATACCCTACTATTATACCATGAATCTCATCAATAGGTAAAGTAGCGTCTATCTTCACTATTCTCTCAGTGTGCATATCCGCAAGCATGCGGTATCCATCCACGACCTTCTGATGGAACTCCATTTTTTCATTCTCCATTCTGTCAAGTTCAGCCTGGTTCTTCTTTCTGGATATTCCCTCCTGGGCGTCAAGATCCATGAGGAATGTCATATCCGGCATGATTCCCTGAAGTGCAAATTCATTTACCTTATACACCGTGTCAACTCCGAGTCCTCTTCCGATTCCCTGATACACAGCGGATGAGTCCACAAATCTGTCTGCAATCACCGCCTGACCGGCATCCAGTGCAGGCTTGATATTCTCTTTCACAAGCTGGGCTCTCGCCGAAGCATACAGAAGCAGCTCAGTCATATATCCCATCTCTGTAAAATCCTTGTTCAATATAACCTCGCGGATCGCCTCACTTATGGGATTTCCCCCCGGATCTCTGGTTATCAGCACGTCATAGCCTTTCTTCTCCAGATATTCCTTAAGCAGCTCCCTCTGTGTGGTCTTGCCCGCTCCGTCCGGGCCCTCTATAGTTATAAATATTCCTTTCATATCCTAACCCTGCCATATGCTGTTCCTGCACATGTACACCTTTCATATTTATATTGTGATTCTTATCAAACCTTCCAGATCATAATGCTACATATCATTCTCCGCACAGCACTTTGATATAACCGTCATTGACTCCTGCCACATTAAGTCCGCTGTCTATCATGGACTTTATTCCGTTCACCGCCTGCCGGTCAACGACCTCTCCCGGCGCCAGCACAGGTATTCCCGGCGGATATGCATATACAAATGCCCCCGACACCTTTCCAGCCGCACCCTCAATCGGCACGCTCTCCACTGGTCTGTCCCACGCGGTTCCCGGCGGCATAGCTGACCTTCTGCAGGATATGATATCCAGCTCCTGCAGGTCTGTTTTATCCGGCTCATAGCCAAGGTTCCCGTCTATCTCAGCCACCGCATTAAATAGTATATCATAACTGTCTGCACTGTCCACAACAGATGATATACAAATGACATAACTCAACGATGCCATCTCAACAATCAACCCATACCTGTCCGCCAGAATTTCAGCAAGCATAACCCCTGTAAATTTCTGTCCCGACTCGTCTACAGTTCCCGGTCTCACGACAAATACCAGCCTGCCCTCATCATGGTCGAACACTTTACACGCATTACAGATCTCATCATTTTTCACTGAGGAAGCATCAGGTCTGAACAGCCGTATATTTCTGAGCCCATCACATTTCCCGGCAAATGCCTCAAGCCTCCGCCCATACCTGGCAAATTCATCTCTGTTATTTGCGCCAAATGCAACTGCCTTCTCCATGCTCTGCATAAATATATACGAAGGTGACGAGGTCTGAAATATCTGCAGATATCTCCTGACTCTCTCATCAAGTTTCGGATCCATAACATGAAGCAGCGATGTCTGAGTGAGTGCAGGCATGGTCTTGTGAAGGCTTTCGATGACAATATCCGCGCCCTGCTGCATGGCGGTCTCATGTCCTTCCATGAAGTTCAGATGTGCTCCCTGTGCCTCGTCCACAATGAGATATATTCCATACCTGTGTACTATCCCGGCTATGGTCCTTATATCAGATATGACACCCTCATATGTCGGCGATGTGATTATCACCGCTCTTGGCTTTCTGCCATCTGCTACCAATTCCTTAAGAGCAAGCTCCAACTTATCCGGTGATATGTCACCCAGTATGTCTGTCCTCTCTGACATTTCACGATCATCTTCATCGCCTGGAGCCATCATTTCCGATATTTCGCAGTCATCTTCTCCATCATCTGACATTCCATTCGATATTGCTCCGACTTCATTCTGACCCACACCGTCAGGCCAGCTCATACTCACATAATCCGGCACTATATACTCGGGCTCAAGCTCCAACATACAGATAGCGTTGTACACCGCCTTATGGCAGTTTCTTGCCGCAAGTATCACGTCTCCCCTGTGACAGGTGGCGTGTATAGCTGTCATAAGTCCGGATGTGGAACCGTTCACCAGCATATATGTTGCAAATGTTCCATACACCTTCTTCATCTCGGCAATACTATCCGCTATGAACATCTCCGGCTCATGCATGTCATCAAGATCTTTAGCCTCAGTGAAATCATGTGCATACACCCCGTTCCAGAAGTTTTCCCGGGATTTTGAAATGTTATCAACATTTTGGACGGCTTCTATCGGCTGTCTCTTGTGCCCAGGCATGTGCCACGGGTATGTACCCTTCTCTATATATTTTTCAAGTGCTTCATTTATATATTCCTTCACCAGTTTTTCTCCGTAACATAGATTCTGTGTGATATAATACCATACTTTTATGTATTTGTAACAGCACAGACTTCTCCCAACGTCTGCACAGATATAAAAAACAGGAGAAGCTCTATCCGGCTTCTCCTGCGAGGGGGTATAAAAAAAGTTTTGCCTATTTTATGATCTTTCAAATGCTGCAACGGCATCCTCGATCTTCTGTAATTCGTCATCGGTCATGACTGTATGTGCCTGCTTTTCAACAGCCTTGAGATTGCTGATGATCTGCTCAGGCTTTGAAGCACCGATCAGCACTGTTGTGACCTCCGGCTTGTTCAGCAGCCATGCGATGGCAAGCTCTGATAGCTTCATATCATATCCGGCTGCGATCTCATTTAACTGGTTGAGGAGAGGTCTAGTTTCAAGCACCTGATCCTCATGAAGGAATCTTCCGTCCTTCACTGCCCTGCTGTCCGCCGGCATATCCTTCAGATATCTGTCTGTCAGCATTCCCTGTGCCAGAGGCGAGAAGCATATGAGTCCCTTGCCTGATGCGTATGTCTGCTTCAGAAGCCCATTGTTCTCGACAGATCTGTCCAGTATGCTGTATCTGTTCTGATTTATCACAAATGGCACATGAAGCTCATCAAGTATGCGCTCCGCCTTTGCCATGGTAGGTCCGTCATAGTTGGAGAGTCCGACATAAAGTGCCTTTCCACTCTTCACTATCTGCGCCAATGCTCCCATGGTCTCCTCGAGTGGAGTGTTCGGATCCATTCTGTGATGATAGAATATATCCACATATGGGATGCCAAGTCTTTTAAGGCTCTGGTCAAGACTTGCTATGAGATATTTTCTGCTGCCCCAGTTGCCGTAAGGGCCTTCCCACATATCGAATCCGGCCTTAGTGCTGATTATCAGCTCATCCCTGTACGCACCCAGTTCCTCTCTGAGTATCTTTCCAAAGTTCTCCTCTGCACTTCCATACACCGGGCCATAGTTGTTTGCTATATCAAAATGTGTTATTCCGTTGTCAAATGCGGTAAAGCACATCTTCTTCATATTCTCGTAATCGTCATTTGTTCCAAAGTTGTGCCAGAGTCCAAGTGCCAGAGGCGGCATCATAAGACCGCTCTTGCCGCAATGTCTGTAAAATCCTGTACCTTCAACATTCTTATATCTATTCTCTGCTGCCTTATAATCTCCCATATTAATACCTCTCTTAAAATTAACCTTACGATGGTTTCTTCGTATATATGCAAGTTATCACTACATTTTGAAGTATATCATACCGATTACATCAAAAAAATATGAATATTTTTGTATTATATATGAAAATTTTATTATGATTTCTATAAATGTTCTGCCTAAATTATCCTGGACATTTTTACTATCCTCTATATGCCTGTTACACATTTACCGGGAGCTTATCAACACCGAAAAAAAGATCATACTGATTCTCATAGAGCATTTCCTCTGCCTGTATGCCATCACAGGCGCAGCTCACATTCATCTCACTTGCCTCAACTCCTGTGAAATAGTCAGCCACAATACATCTGAAACATATGTCCAAAAGGCGACATCCCCTGTCATCATATTAACATGATATACAGACGATGTCGCCTTTCTGTGTCCTTTATTCTGCTTTTACAGCCCATCTCATCTTCGTCGATCTTGCCCTCGGATTGCGGGCGCACTCCTCCGCTGACGGTCTGATGACATCCTTGCTGACTTCGCTGTAAACACCAGCCTTCACCCCAGCCTTGAACGCCCTCTTCACCAGTCTGTCCTCACCTGAATGGAATGTCAGTATCGCCACTTTTCCACCAGGTCTGAGCGCATCCGGCAGCTTGTCAAGGAAATCATACAGAACCTCAAACTCACTGTTCACATCTATTCGCAGAGCCTGAAAACACCTCTGACAGGATTTCTTCACAGCCTCTTTTCTGTCCTTCTCCGGCACAAATGCCAATGCCTCCTCGATGGCATCCTTCATCTGCGTGGTGGTCTCCACATAATTCTTAGTTCGGTTTCTCTTCATGATGACCGTGGCGATCTCCTCCGCATAAGGCTCGTCCGAGTTCTCCTGGAACATCCCAACGAGTTCCTCATACGAAACCTCTCGTAGACGCTCCGCCGCCGACTCACCCTTCTCCGGATCAAGCCTCAAATCAAGTGGTCCATCAAACTTGTATGTGAATCCCCTGTCTGGATTGTCTATCTGCATGGAAGACACTCCAAGATCCGCAAGGATAAAATCAAATCCCCCGGCCTCCTCTGCCACCTGGTCGATATTCCTGAAATTTGTCTGCTTTATCGTGAGTATATCCTCTCCGTATCCAGCTTCAGACAGTCTATGCTTCGTCTTCACTATCTCTATAGGATCAACATCCAGTGCATACATATGACCTTTTCCCTGAAGCTTCTCAAGCATACGCCTTGTGTGACCACCATAGCCCAATGTCGCATCAAGCCCCTGCTGTCCCGGCTGTATCTGAAGGAAATCCAGTATCTCATTTACACATATTGAAATGTGCATCCCTGCCGGGGTACTTCCCTTGCTTATGACTTTCTCTATCGTATCCGCATATTTTTCAGGATCGTGCTCCTTGTATTTCTCCTCAAACCTCTTCGGATGGGTGCCACTGTAGTGCACTCTCCTCTTGTGTATCTTTTCTTCCATATATTCTTATCTCCTTAACCGTCTCCGTCTGCCGCACTCGCCGCCCGGAACATTTATGTCATAATACCATATATCTGCGAAACAAGCCACACAACACTAAAAAAATGGAAGCCACGGCATTCATCCGTGACTTCCAGAATAATAGCATCATATAATTATTATTATTTACCAGCTATAATGTGATGTATCATGGTGAGCTGGCTCCTGAGTGCATCCACAGATATCTGTCCAGGGGCGGAAGGTATGCCCGCTGTGGCAAATGATATCGTATTGCCATACATCTCTCCTGTGGTTCTTGTCTCCACACCAAGTTCACCCATGGATATAACTATGAGAGGGGTCTGATTTCCACTATCCTGCAGTTCCTTTGCAGCCTGCATCATATCTACGACCTGCGATCCCTCCTCAGGCATCATGGCTATCTTGGCTATATCTGCACCTGTGAATATGATGGACTTAAATCTGTCAACTATCTGTTCCATAGGTATAGTAGTCTTGAAATCGTGATTGGACACTATGACATACACACCCTTGGAATGAGCCTCCGCTATGACTTCATCCACAATCTCCATGTCGGAGAAATATTCTATATCCACGATGTCTATATATCCACTGTCTATAGCGTCAATAAGAAGGTCGTGATACTGGCTGAGTGTTGCCTCCATGCAGCCACCCTCGCCCTTTGTTCGGAATGTAAATATAATAGGGAACTGCCCCAGCTTATCATGGATCTTCGCCAGAGTCTTCATAAGTGCCTCTCTGTCAAAGCACTTCTCGTACATATCCGCTCTGAATTCCACCATGTCTGGTTCCGACTTCGCTATGATCCTCAACTGATAGTCCACATCATAATCCGTCGGAGCTACCAGAGGTACACAGATCTTAGTCATTCCCTCTCCTATCGCCACATTCTTCACATTAACGACCTTCATCACTGCCTCCTGCCTTTTTCACATTTTCCCTGCACGCTGTACAGCTATTACTTTATCTCAATTGCATCCATGAATGTCTCACACAGCTTCTGCGCGTCAACCTTGTCGACCTTATCCCAGTAGCTGATAGAACATGTAACTACATCCTCGCCTGTAGGATATACCAACAGCACCTCTGTTCTGTCCATATCATATGATGTGAGCTGTATCACAAGATATGTTACCTCTGTGCCATCCTTTGCCTTCACTGTGCCATCTGTCATCTCGTTGACCTTGGAGTTCTCATCGTTGTAATACTCTGTGTAAGTATCCTTCATGTTCTTCACAAGATAATTTGCTGAATAGTGTGTATATGTAGAATAGCTTGCATATACATCGCCCTTCTCATCATTATAAGATATGGTATACTCTGAAGCATAGCTTCTCTCGTATCCCTTTGGATCATTGATCTTTACTGACTTATCGCCAAGGCTTAATGTAACCTTTGAAAGGTCTTCCTCCTCTGTGCTGTCATTTGACTTCTCTGTGGTTGCTTCCTCTGTTGTAGCTGCCTCTGTTGTCTCAGGCTCTTCCTCCTCAGTATCCTTTGAGTCGGTGCCGAACTTTCCATCAAGTCTGCTGTCAACACTTACTGAGTCAAATATCTCGCTCCATGCTGATACGATCTTTTCCATCTTATCCATGTTGATGTACTGATCTACATCATCACTGTTGAGAACTGAGTAATCAACCACATCTCCTGCTGCAGGAGCCTCTATCTTGTTGTCCTTCTCTGCTACCTTGAGATTTCCTGAGCACTGAAGAACATCCTCGCCTGATACTGTAACTGTGAGCTTTGCATCATTTATGCTGAATGACTCGCCCTTCTTGACATCTGCAAGGACACCCTCAAATGCAGCCTGAGCAGTCTCACCCTGTACATCAACAGATATGCTTCCACTCATCTTACCGCTGTTCTTGTCATAGTCTGATGTCACATTTCCTGTGAACTCCTGGCTCTCTCCGCCGCTCATTGCTGATAATGTGTACTTCTTGTCAGTTGATATCTTATCTCCTGATGTGTCAGTCTTTGACTCACTCTTGAGCTCTATATTTACATCTGAACCGTATGTAAGTGCTATCTTTGTTACAGCATCTGATGTGACATTTCCGTCACCCATGTAATCTGCTGTGAATGAAATCTTAACGCCTGCTGCTGCAAGATCATAATCCCAGTCAACACGGATCACCTTGTCGTTTTCTACGTATACATTTGCAACGGCATCCTTTGTCATTACTGCGCTGACCAGAGATGGAATAGTGCCGATGGACTGCTTGAGCTGATCCTTTGTAACACCCATCTGATCCATCATATCATCTGACAGATTGCTGTCCATGTACTTGTTCAGACAGTCAACCAGTGCCTGTGAGAACTCATCTATAGCGTCTGTTGTGATTGTCACTGTGTAGTGGTCTGCCTTGATAGTCTTGCCATTTGCATTTGTAAACTCATCCTTGCCGACCTTCTCATATGTTATGGACTCTGCAAGCTTATCTGCAGCCGGCTTGAGATCCTCATCTATGATCTTCTGAAGAGCCTCGCTGTCAACTGAACCGCCGGCTCCCGCATCCTTGCTGTCGAGCTCTGCCATAACACTGTTCATGTCAAATGAAAATGTCTTGGTAAAGAGATCAGGACATGACATATAGAGCGTCTGACCGATCATTACAACATCCGCACTGACTGTCTCGCCTGCCAGTGTCATGGAAGAATCAAGCTTGAAGCTGTTCTGTCCGTCGCTCTTGGCTGTGCTTGCGTCAAATGTAAATGTTGAACCGTCGAGCTTACCATCTCCGGCAACCTTGTCGATGGTAAAATCTGACTGAACGTCCAGCTTGTCGACATCTATGTCATCTGCTCCGACGATACCCACAATATTATTGTTCTCAAGTTCCTTTGCTGTGTTCTCCATCGCGTCCTTAACCGCATCCTTAGGACTCTTCTTGATGAACACGAAGAATACAACAACAAATGCTGCTATGATAACAAGCGCTGCCACAACTGCTATTATGGCTATCTTGATACCCTTTCTCTTCTTTGGAGACTCAGGCTTGTGCGCCTGATCACCATACATGTTCACGGTCTGATCATATACACTCTGCTGTGCATTCATCTGCTGACCGTATTGATCTGCAAACTGCTGATTTGCATCGTACTGCTGCTGGCCATACTGTCCTGCATACTGCTGCTGGCCGTACTGTCCTGCGTACTGCTGGTTTGCTCCATACTGCTGCTGGCCGTACTGTCCTGCGTACTGCTGGTTTGCTCCGTACTGCTGCTGGCCGTACTGTCCTGCATACTGCTGGTTTGCTCCGTACTGCTGCTGACCATACTGTCCTGCATACTGCTGGTCTGCGCTATACTGCTGACCCGCATCACCCTGCTGATTCTGTGATGGCTGTGGACCATCGGCGCCGTTAGGATTCATTCCATCCGGCATCTGATTCATGTTATTATCACTCATAATATCTCCCTTTCTGTGTGAATAACCATTATCCTTCCTCTGTAAATTTACACAAATACTTATAAAATGTAAACATTTTTTATTATCTCTTCATATTATGTAAGCAATGTGAAATGGCACGTTAACGCCTGATACGCCACATTGCCAGCACTAAAAATCAGCTTCATCGTCGAAACTGAGTCCAAGTTTTCCAAGTATTGACTTTGGAACATAAGCTTCTATAAATATGCCATCGTCCAGATATTCCTCTGTCTGGATCTCACCGTATTTGTGTATAAGTCCTGTGAGCCCTGCTTCAGAATATGCAAATGTATGCCTTATATATGACTTCTGATTTCTAAGTATTTCCTCTATCGCATTGGCAAGCTCCGGGAGTCCCTGTCCCGTGGCAGCCGAGATATACAGAGTCTTGTCCGCTCTCAGATCGCGCACACCCACCAGATCATCCTTTGATATTCTGTCTATCTTGTTGAATACAGTTATCACAGGTTTTCCCGAATTCTCATCTATCTTGAGCTGCTTTAATGTGCCGTACACCGTCTCTATGTTCTTATCCCAGTTTTCATCCGATGCGTCCACAACATGAAGGATGACATCACAGTATTTTGCCTCCTCCAAAGTGGAGCCAAAGGCCTCGACCAGATGATGCGGCAGCTTCCTTATAAAACCGACCGTATCGGTGAGCAGTATGTTCTGTCCCCCCGGCAGCTTGTATCCTCTTGTCGTAGGATCAAGGGTCGCAAATAATTTGTCTTCCTGTAATACTCCTGCCCCCGTGAGTGCATTCAGCAGGGTCGACTTGCCCGCATTTGTGTATCCGACTATGCCCACAACCGGCACAGCGCTCCTCTGTCTCTGCTTTCTCTGCTGGCTTCTCTGGGATTCAACGTTCCTGAGCTCCGCCTTCAGTCTGGAGATCCTGTCCCTT
>OGLB01001336.1_pt1 | contig 10763 bp, 7 predicted proteins | sample 1572551 | NCBI WGS metagenome assembly OGLB01 (sample SAMEA2582003, study PRJEB24529) | metagenome | biome: Human gut stool | place: China | collected 2011
GGGAATCAGGCTTTCCGTTTGCTTTTCTTGCTGCTTTTGTGCCAGTTCTTTCTCGGTAAAAAGCGTGCAGCCTTTCTGGAGATGGACAATGAAAATACTACCGTAGCCCGGTGTACTTTCCACTTGTATCGTTCCGTGGTGCAACTCGATTATGCTTTTGGTCAATGAAAGTCCGATCCCCGTGCTGGGAGTCTTGGTGATATTCGAGATACCGTTTTCAGCCTGATAGAATCGGTCGAATATTTTGTCTATATCTTCTTTGCTGATACCGATACCGTTGTCGATAACTTTAATGGTAACTTCATTTTCTTTGTTTTCCAAAATCATTTCAATGGCTGCATTCGGTTTGGTGTACTTGAAAGCATTGGATAGCAGGTTATAGAAGACTTTTTGCATTTGCTTCGGGTCGAAATAACACAAAACATTCTCTTGCGGAGCCGTGAAATTGTATGTGATGGAACGGCTGGACGCATATTCATAAAAAGACAGGTAAATCTCTTTCAGGAACGGGACGATGTCTTGCTCGTACACTTTCAGCTTCATATGTCCCTGTTCCAGTTTACGGAAATCCAATAACTCACTGATCAAGTTCCGCATATGATAAGTGTTTTTATATACTTTCAGCAGTTTGTTGTATACGGAAGGTGACAATGAACTGCTTTGTAATAAGAGTTCTATCTGGGAGATAATCAGTGTCAACGGTGTCCTGAACTCATGCGAGATGTTGGAGAAGAACTGTAGTTTTGCCTGATTCAACTCTTCGATCGCTTCTTTTTCCTTCCGTTCCATTTCCAGTGAAGTTTGCAACATGTATTGTGATTTCTTGAAACGGTAAATGCTGTACAGTATACTAATGATCAAGATGAAGTAGAGGAAATAAGCTAAGTTGGATGCATACCAGGGAGAATGGATATGAATGTCCATCTTGATGGTACGCGGTTGTTCCTGATTCGGGTCGTATTGTATTTCCCGGACGATGAGCGTGTACTTTCCGGGGTTCAAGTTCGTATAGAAAATATTGTTGTCTTTGCTGGGTATCCATTTCTTGTCGAAACCTTCCAACATGTATTCGTAAGACGCCTTTTTCAGCGTATTGACATAGTTGTTCGATGTAAAAGTGAAAATCAGATTATTTTGATTATAGGCCAGCTCTATTTCTCGAGTGAAAGGTAGAGCGGTGGCCAGCACCTTGTTGTGGTCGCCGGGAGAAACTTGTTCGTTGTTAATGAACAGGTCGGAAAAATATAGTTGGTAGTCTTTGGCGGAGTTGAACAACTGCTGTTCAAAGAATGTCGCCATGCCATTGCTGCTGCCGACGAATATTTCTCCGTTTTTGCAGACCAGGATTCCGCAACCGATGTTTATGCCTGTCAGAGGCAGGGCCGTCCCCAGTTCCACGACCTTGAACAGGTTTTGATCCGGATCGAAAAAGGTAATTCCTTTGTCGCCTGTTATCACTAATTGGTCCAAGGTCGACAAGGTGAGTTCATAGCAGTAGTCACTGGCGATGAAGCTATTTTCGGTTGTATATCCGATAAACCGTTTGTTCTTCTCGTCATAGTGGAACAGGCCGGAACCACGGGTTCCGAGGAAGATCCGTCCCTCTTTGTCTTCGATTATTTGAGATATGGGAAATGTTCCCAATCCGTTTTCACCAGAACGGTATTGTACCTTGTCTTCTTCATTTTCGAGGTTGATCTTCCAGACACCTTTGCCGTAGGCCAGCCAAATGTACCCTTTCGAGTCAATTAGGAAGCAGGTGTTCCCGTAATACTTACCGCTTTTGAACAATGGAGATACTTTTTCTGTATATAGATTCATTTTGAAGATTCCTTTCGGTCCGGTACAAATCAATTCGTCATTGTAGATTCTCATCTGGTTGATGCGGTCGCCTGCTATTACGGCATAAGACGGATCTTCGAAATAGGGATTTTTGAACCGTTTGTTTTTGATGTCGTAGATGGATAGTCCCCCGGTATGTGTTCCAATATACAGTTTGTTGCGTTCAGGGCTGTAGGCTATTGCCTTCAGGTTGTTATGAGCAATGGAGTTACGATTCTCATCGGCCATGAAGTAGGTGAATTTCTTCGTTTTCCGGTCGAAAAAGTTCAACCCACCTCCTTCGGTACAGATCCAGATATTATTGTCTTTATCTTCCACTATATTACCGACGAAAGGATAATTCAGGCAATCGTTCCGGCTGTTGTTAGCTGCATAAACCGTGAAAATATCTGTCTCCGGGTTGAAATAATTGACACCGCCGTAATAGGTCCCCAACCAGATCGTGCCTTGTCTGTCTTTGTAAACGGGGAATACGGATGAATGGGTCATGCTGCCGGGCAGAGGGTTGCGGGCATAAACTTCGAACTGGTTGCTGGTCGGATTATATTTGTTTAGCCCGGTGAAAGTGCCGAACCAGATGTTCCCGAAGTTGTCTTCCACGAAATCCCGGACCTGGTTGCTCGATATGTTGTTGGGGTTGGAAGGATCGTAGCGGTAACGGGTGAAATTGCCGTGCACGTCCCTTTTGTATATGCCATTCATGCGAATGGATATCCAAAGATTATATTTGGAGTCTTCATATAGGTCGTAAATGTCTTCTCCCATGATCATACAGGTCAGGGATTTGTCGTCATTCATCCTGAAGAGTCCGTCTGTAGTGCCGATCCAGTACCGGCCGCCGGAATCTTCCAACAAACAGGTCGCACGCTGGTTCCGGTTTTCCAGCCTCGTGACGAAATCGAAATCGTTTTTATCCGGATTCCAGGTGAGTATGGAGTCAGCTATTCCTACCCATATTGTTCCTTTGATAGAAGCGACGGTATATACGTTTGATTTCCGTAGGCATGAGAATTTCTGTGTCTGGATGTCATAGCGGATCAAGGATTGATCGGAGTCGAAGAAAACATTTCCATCTTTGTCGCCGGCAATGAAGTGCGTCTGGTTACCTATCGGATTGGCGTTTTGGCGATGAAATTCGGATGGTTTGTATACTTTGGTCTGTACGCCGTCGTATATGCTGATTCCCTCTTCCGTCCCGAACCACATTCTACCCAAATTATCCTGGTAGATGGCCATGACGGAAAGTTGTGACAGGCCTTCCTGCATGCCTATATGCTTGAAATATATCGGGTATGTGCCGGAACAAAATCCTATAAGCAGTATGAGTGATATGATGATTCTTCTCATAGTATTATAGTATATAACATTAGCAGTTCTGTTGTTTAAGGGGCTAAGGTAAAAAATTTTTCTAAAAGCATTATCTTTGCAGGCATGAAAAAGCAAGTCTTCATTTTTTATCCGTTTTTGTTAGTTCTCCTGTTGCTGTTGTTTGCCGGCGGACTGGTTTATGGCGCTGTCTCGATACCCGTTGAAAGTGTGGTGAATATATTGCTGGGAGAGGGAACGGAGCGACTTGCATGGCAGAATATTGTGTTGCAGAGCCGTTTTCCCCAGGCTGTAACGGCTTTGTTAGCAGGTGCTTCGCTGGCTGTTAGTGGATTGTTGCTACAGACATTGTTCAGGAATCCGCTTGCCGGTCCTTCCATATTGGGAATCAGTGACGGGGCCAATCTGGGAGTCGCTGCGATCATGCTCTATTTCGGCGGTTCGTTGAGTATGGTGACCGATTTGCCGATCAGCGGTTATCTGGCGGGTATCATGGCCGCATTTAGTGGTGCGGCCTGTATTTTGGGATTGATTATTTATTTCTCGGCGAAGGTGAAGAATAACGTCATGTTGTTGATTATCGGTATTATGATCGGTTATCTCGCTTCATCATTGATTTCGGTTCTGAATTATTATGCATCGACTGACAAGGTGCATGCATTTGTGATGTGGGGATTGGGGAACTTCTCCGGGGTTTCCTTGCAACAGCTGCCTTATTTTGCAGGTTTTACCTGTATAGGATTGCTATTGGCCATTCTTTTGATCAAACCTCTGAATGCATTGCTCTTAGGAGAAATGTATGCTGCCAATTTAGGAATCAAGATCAGGCGGACGCGTATTCTGATCCTGTTGTGTACGGGATTGCTTACTGCGACTACGACTGCCTTTTGTGGGCCGATCTCCTTTATCGGGCTGGCGGTCCCGCATGTCGCACGTTTGATGTTGGGCTCATCCAATCATAAGATGCTGGTTCCTGTAACGTTGCTGACCGGTTCTTGCATCGCGTTGCTTTGTAATCTGTTGATGGTATTGCCGGGTACGCATAACATATTGCCGCTGAATGCCGTGACTCCGATGCTCGGTGCGCCTGTCATCATTTATGTAATTGTGAACCGGAAAAACATCCAATACTTTGACTGACCGATATATGACAAAAGTAGCTGCAATAGAAACAAAAGGACTTTGTATCGGTTACCTGCTGAAAGGCGGTAAGCGGAAAGTGGTCCATGAGGATTTGAACCTGCAACTCGTTTCGGGTGAGGTGACTTGTTTGTTGGGACTGAACGGTGCCGGTAAATCGACGCTGCTTCGTACGCTTTGTGGTTTTCAGCCTCCACTCGGAGGGGAAATACGTTTGATGGGGAAGCCTCTTTCCGGTTATTCGCAGGCAAACTTTTCCTTGACTGTCGGTGTTGTACTGACGGAAAAGACTAATGCGGGAGGAATTACCGTCTATGAACTGGTTTCGTTGGGTAGGCATCCTTATACCGGCTTTTTCGGACAGTTGAAGAAGCGGGATCATGTTATCATCGAGCAATCGCTTGAAGCTGCCGGCATAGCTCATAAAGCCAATAACTATGTCTCGGAGCTAAGTGACGGTGAACGGCAGAAGGCTATGATTGCCAAGGCGCTTGCTCAACAGTGCCCGATTATCCTGTTGGACGAACCGACCGCCTTTCTGGATGTGACCAGCCGTATCGAAACAATGGTTTTGTTGCATCGCCTGGCAGTCGAGCAAGAGAAAGCGGTTCTGCTTTCTACTCACGACCTGGACCTGGCTATCCAAATGGGGGATTGCCTTTGGCTACAGGAGAAAGGACGTCCGATGGCTTGCGGAACTCCCGAAGACCTGATTATGAGTGGAGCTTTTGAATCTTTTTTCGGTAAGGAGGGAATCGTATTCGATCCGGCAACCGGAAAGCTGAATACGGAAGCTCCTACGTCACCCATCGGTGTGGAAGGCGACTTTCTGACTTCTTATTGGGTAGGGAATGCTCTGATCCGTAATGGTTACCGTCCTTCGCCCGTAAAGGAAGGGCAGTTGAATATCACTTGCAAGAGCCCGCATGAACTGGTTGTGGCTTTCCCTGAGGGCTGCAAGGAAGAACTCCGGACGGTGGCGGAGCTTGTCTCTCTTATCAGCATGAGAAAAAGTTTTTATGGACATGGAAACAACGTTTCTCGCTTATGACAATAAATTTTTCCGGTAGGAAATAAAAGTTTTGTTTAAGATTAAAAGGAATAAATATGGCAAACGAAATAACATGGCGGCTGGAGCATGAGAAGATCGGCCGGTTGTTGTTGCATTATGCGATGCCGGCAGTGATCGGTACAATGGTGAATGCTCTTTATAATATTGTCGACCGTATCTTTATCGGTCAGGGAGTCGGTCCGCTGGCAATGGCAGGATTGACGCTGACATTCCCTATTCTGTTGTTCCTCCAGGCGTTCGGAATGCTCATCGGGGCGGGGGCTGCGACGCGTGTCTCCATCTATCTGGGACGAAGGGAGAATGAGATGGCGGAAAAGGTATTGGGGAATGCTTTCACCTTGACATTCATCATAACGCTTGCGACAGTAGTTCCCTGCATGATCTGGATGAAAGATTTATTACTGGCTTTCGGGGGAAGCGAACAGATCATCCCGTATGCGCAGGATTATCTGAATATCGTGGTTCCGGGGACGCTCCTGACCTCCCTCAGTTTTGGCTTCAACGCTGTCATGCGTGCTTCCGGCTATCCGAAGAAAGCAATGTTTACCATGCTGATCGGGGCGATAACCAATGTGATACTCGATCCTATTTTCATTTTCTGGCTGGATATGGGGATTAAGGGAGCTGCCATCGCGACGATCATCTCGATGCTGCTCTGCACTCTTTTTGTCATGAACCATTTTGTCCAGAAAGACAGTATCGTCCGTTTCCATAAAGGGACGTTCAAGCTGGAAAAGCATGTGGTATGGAATATCCTGACGATCGGTGTTTCGCCTTTTGCCATGCAGTTGGCGGGAAGTTTGGTGGTGGTGATCCAGAACTATGCACTCAAACAGCATGGGGGAGACTTGGCATTGGGGGCAAACGGCATTATCACCAGTGTCGGAATGCTTTTGGTGATGCTGATTATCGGGATCGCGCAGGGGATGCAGCCGATTGTTGGTTTCAATTTCGGGGCAAAGAAATACGAGCGTGTCCAGGAAACGCTACGTCTGGTCATCATAACCTCTACCATTATCATGGGAGTCGGCTGCTTTTGTAGCGTGGCGTTTCCGAAATTGATCACCCGTGCCTTTACGAACGATCCTGATTTATTGGATGTGACGGCAAATGGCTTGCGATGCTGGTGCTTCCTGTCTTCAGGCCGACACAGCCCTCATAGCTGCGGATCAGTTTGTTGGTATTTGTGGTCGTCGGTTCGCAGATCTCGATCAGCCAGTTTTTCCAAAGCATCGGGATTGCTTGGAAGGCTATGTTTTTGAGTTTAAGCCGCCAAGTCTTGTTCCTGATACCGGCGATGTTGCTGTTCTCCCGCTTTTGGGGGTTGGATGGTGTCTGGTATGCTGCTCCCTTCTCTGATTTTGTTGCGGCTGTAACTGCTTGGCTCTTTTTGTGGTATCATGTTAAAAACATGAAAAGTAAGAATTCGGATTGAACTTTTTAGTATCTTGTTTGTCATACTATATGAAAGTAGATTGATTAGGTTTCAACTAAAAGAATGAGAAGTATGAAAAGAGTATTATTATTACTGGCTGTCCTGCTATTTAGTGCAGGGACAATGATGGCCCAGCAGGATAAAGCTGCCGAGAAGGCCGCCAAGAAAGCAGAAAAAGAAGCGAAGAAAGCCGCCGAAGCAGCTGAACAGATGGCCTTGTTCGAACAAGGTGTACAAGCACTGAAGGAGAAAGATTTTGTATTGGAAGCCGAACGTGTCGAGTTTAAGCGTGGACAATTCGTCTATGTGACCCCGAGCACGAACTTCGTTTCCATGAAAGGTGACCGGGCGACTATCCAGTTGGCTTTCAATACTGCCGCTGCCGGCCCGAACGGGATCGGGGGGATAACGGTCGATGGCAGTGCTTCAAATATAGAGATGAAAACAGACAAAAAAGGAAATGTTACGTTTAGTATGATGGTACAAGGTGTTGCAATCTCCGCCAATGTGACAATCCGTATGGTAAAAGGCACGAACAAGTGTACGGCAACTGTGAGTCCGAACTTCAACAGCAACCGTATTTCGTTTACCGGTTATCTGTATCCGTCGGATCAGTCCAACGTGTTTAAGGGACGTGCCATCTGACGTGTAGATTCTTTTGTTCAGAAAAAGCTGCTTTCGGAAAGGGAAGCAGCTTTTTTTATGCAAGGTATTTTATATCTTTGTCCGTCAAAATATCATAAACATAAAAGTCATGCAATTAGCAATAGATCAGAAAGACATAGATAAGTTCCTGATGGTGGGTGACAAGGTGCTTATCAAGCCGAAGAACCCGCAGAGTCAGACAAAATCCGGATTGTATCTGCCGCCTACCGTCCAGCAGGAGAAGATTCAGAGCGGCTATATCATCAAGGTCGGTCCCGGCTTTCCACTTCCTTCCCAGAGCGAGGAGCATGAAGTATGGGAAAAGAAAACAGAAGGTGAGGTGCATTATCTTCCTTTGCAGGCGCATGAAGGCGATTTGGCTGTATTTCTACAGAATGCGGCTTACGAGATCAATTTTAATGAAGAGAAGTTCCTGATCGTCCCTCATTCGGCTATTTTGATGTTGGTTCGTGACGAAGGTTTGTTCGAATAACTCCTTTTTGTTTGGCAAAATACTGTGCTATCCAGTTTTTTGATGTATTTTTGCAACCAAATCAACAAGACTAACTATCAATAGTAGCGATTATAATGAATAAAATTGTAAGTAAAGAACATTTCTCTGCCAACGTAGTGAAACTGGAAGTGGAAGCACCTTTGATTGCTCGCTCCCGTAAGGCAGGCCACTTTGTTATCGTGAAGGTGGGTGAGAAAGGTGAACGCATTCCCCTCACCATTGCCGGAGCTGATACGACGAAAGGAACTATCACACTCGTGATCCAGGCTGTAGGAGGTTCGTCAAAAAAGATATGCGAACTGAATGCCGGTGATTATATTACCGATTTGGTCGGCCCGCTGGGGCAAGCTACCCATATCGAGAAAGTAGGTACGGTCGTGTGTGCCGGAGGTGGTGTCGGTGTGGCTCCTTTATTGCCGATCGTGGAGGCTTTTCATAAGGCGGGCAACCGTGTGATTGTAGTGCTGGCCGCCCGTACGAAGGACCTGGTTATCTTGGAAGAGCAGATGCGTGCCAACTCCGATGAGGTGATCGTGATGACAGACGACGGTTCTTACGGTACAAAAGGTTTGGTGACGAATGGCGTGGAAAGTGTGATCAACCGTGAAAAGGTGGATTTGTGCGTCACGATCGGTCCGGCCGTCATGATGAAATTCGTCTCTGCCTTGACGAAGAAATACGAGATCCCGACAGTCGCCTCTTTGAATACGATTATGGTGGACGGGACCGGAATGTGCGGCGCTTGCCGTATTACGGTCGGAGGAAAGACGAAGTTCGTCTGTGTGGACGGACCGGAATTCGATGCTCACCAAGTAGATTTCGATGAGATGCTGATGCGCCTCGGTGCTTATAAAGATATTGAAAAGAAATAACGAAACCACAGTAAACAAATGACAACAGAAGAACTGATCGCTGCCCGTCGTGCCGAACCGTGGAGAGAAGCACTGCGTAAAAGCAAAAAAAATAAGGAACGTACGGATATCCCCCGTGTAGAAATGAATGAGCTGGATGCGGAATACCGCAGCCATACCCGCCTCGAAGAGGTAAACCTCGGATTGACGAAGGAGCAGGCCATGCAGGAAGCCCAGCGTTGTCTGGACTGTCCGAATCCGACCTGTATGCAAGGATGTCCGGTAAGTATCAATATCCCGACGTTTGTGAAGAACATCGAGCGGGGAGAGTTTCTGGAAGCAGCCAGAGTGCTGAAGGAAACAAGTGCATTGCCGGCTGTCTGCGGCCGTGTATGTCCGCAGGAAAAACAGTGCGAAAGCAAGTGCATTCATCTGAAGATGGGTAAACCGGCTGTCGCTATCGGTTACTTGGAACGTTTTGCCGCCGATTATGAACGGGAAAGCGGAAACATTTCCATCCCGGAAGTAGCGGAAAAGAACGGCATTAAGATTGCCGTTGTCGGTTCAGGTCCCGCCGGCCTTTCATTTGCCGGTGATATGGCAAAGCGTGGCTATGATGTGACGGTATTTGAAGCTTTGCACGAAATCGGTGGTGTGTTGAAATACGGTATTCCCGAATTCCGCCTGCCGAATAAGATTGTGGATGTAGAAATTGAAGGGCTGCGCAAGATGGGTGTGAAGTTCATGACAAACTGTATTGTCGGTAAGACAATCAGTTATGACGATCTGCATGCGGATGGTTTCAAAGGAATCTTCGCTGCCAGCGGCGCCGGGCTTCCTAACTTTATGAATATTCCGGGAGAGAACCTGGTCGGGGTGATGTCTTCCAACGAATACTTGACACGTGTCAATCTGATGGATGCAGCCAATCCGGATAGCGATACGCCTGTCTTGCAGGGTAAGAAAGTGGCTGTCATCGGTGGTGGCAATACAGCAATGGACTCGGTCCGTACTGCTCGCCGCTTGGGTGCCGAACGTGCCATGATCGTTTATCGCCGTAGTGAAGAAGAGATGCCCGCACGCTTGGAGGAGGTGAAACATGCCAAAGAGGAAGGTGTGGAGTTTATGACCTTGCATAATCCGGTCGAATATCTTGGTGACGAACGGGGCCGTGTCAAACAGATGCGCTTGCAGAAGATGGAACTGGGCGAACCGGATGCTTCCGGACGTCGTCGTCCTGTACCAGTCGAAGGAGCGATCGAAACAATTGATGTGGATGAAGTGATTGTCAGCGTCGGTGTTTCTCCCAATCCGCTTATCCCGCGTGCTTTCCAGGGATTGGAAGTAAGCAAAAAGGGAACGATCGTGGTGAATGAAGAAAATATGCGCTCAGCCTTGCCTGATGTATATGCGGGTGGTGATATCGTCCGTGGCGGTGCAACCGTAATCCTGGCAATGGGTGACGGTCGTAAGGCTGCTGCTGCAATGGATGAAGCATTGAGGGGATAGTGTGGTATTTTTTCAATATTTTGACTTTTGAGGATAGCTTTTCGGGGTTCGGGAAGCTATCCTTTTTTTAGAAACTGTTTTAGTGATTTATTTATACTTGCACCGATGTATGGTTATGTGGAATGTTGCTGCAATAAGAAATAAAGTGTATACCAGGACATGAAACATTGCCCAGTTATGTCACAATTCATGGTTATATTTACTGGACGCAGATTACGCAGACAAGCGTAGATATATTAATTGACAATATAAAATAAGTCTGCGTTAATTAGCGCATTCTGCGACGTCTGAGTCCAGTTTATTTTCTTTATACACTTTTACTCTCCAAGCCAAAATGGGCCTTGAACCAATGTTGGATCCTTATCTATTTCTGATTGATGTATCGGATACCAATAGAATTTGCGAGGATAAACACGATCCATGTATTTT
>OGLB01001348.1_pt1 | contig 10691 bp, 7 predicted proteins | sample 1572551 | NCBI WGS metagenome assembly OGLB01 (sample SAMEA2582003, study PRJEB24529) | metagenome | biome: Human gut stool | place: China | collected 2011
GTTTCTTCATGGCATTGGCTTCGTTGGCATTTGCCGTATATATGCTTCCCGGTTTGTGGGGAGCGCCGTTGAAGGCTGTCAGTGCTTTTGCACCACCCATGCAGACACAGGATTTCAATCTTTATAATAATGAGGTGCATGCCAAGTTCGATGATTATGATCTCGGCATGGAATATGCCCGCCAGCATGGCAAACCTGTGATGTTGGACTTTACGGGTTACGGTTGTGTGAACTGTCGTAAAATGGAGCTCGCCGTATGGACGGATCCGAAAGTAAGCGATATCATCAATAATGACTATGTGCTCATCACGCTCTACGTAGACAATAAGACTCCGCTTTCTTCGCCGGTGAAAATTACGGAGAACGGTACGGAGCGCACATTACGTACGGTGGGAGATAAGTGGAGCTATTTGCAACGCGTCAAGTTCGGCGCGAATGCACAGCCTTTCTATGTGCTGATTAACAATGAAGGCGAACCGCTCAACAAGTCGTATTCGTACGATGAAAGCATTCCAAAGTACATTGAGTTTTTACAGACAGGATTGGAAAACTACAAAAAGGAAAGATAATAGACTGAATCGGAGAAAGGATGCTGTATAAGCGTCCTTTTTTCATAATCCGTTTTTTATTTATGAAACACATTATTGACATTGACACTTGGGAACGTCGTGACAATTACGGCTTTTTCCGAACGTTTTTAAATTCATGGTATTCGGTGACTCCCGAGATAGACTGTACGGAGGCCAGTGCTGCTGCAAAACAGTCCGGACACTCTTTTTTTCTTTATTACCTGTATGCGGTTCTCCGTTCAGCCAACGAGGTGGACGAACTCCGTTACCGTACAGACAAGAACGGACAGGTCGTTTTTCATGATCGGGTGGACATTATTTCTCCGATAGCTGTTCCGGGAAAGACTTTTTATACGGTTCGTATTCCTTATCATGAAGACTTCAAACATTTTTATGCCGAGGCCCATACACTGATTACAAACATCCCTAAGGACGGAGACCCTTATAACGCTGAAAGAGTATTGATGCAACAAGGTGATTACGATGTGGTGCATTTGAGTGCGGTGCCCAAGATGTATTTCACTTCAACTACTTATACCGTTGCCGAAGCCGGTAACGGCTGCAGCCATCCGTTGATGACTACCGGTAAAGTGGTGTCCCGCGGAGAGCGTCTGGTCTTTCCGCTTTCCATATATGTGAATCATGCTTTTGTAGACGGGTCGCATCTGGCTTCTTTCTTTGAAAAGATAGAGAAGCATTTGAAAGAAATTTCGCACGGGCAAGTCGTTTTTTAGCCATAATTCTGCTATCCTGAAAAAACAACTTGGATTTTTTGCCGTAACAATCGGTTTTGTGTAAAGAAATCTGATATTACAGTTTTGTTACAGAATTAATCTTTAGCTTTGCACACGTGAAATCAATGTTAAATGATATATTCAGGAACAGTTATGATAAAAAAGGATTCTTATACGTGGAAAATCTATGGTTTGGTAGTAGTGGTATTATGTATTGTACCTGCTTTTCTGCATGCACAGGAGAAAGACTTTACTACATGGGCAAGTGCCGGTTTTAAATATAAAGTAAAGCCGGCATTTACCTTGTTCGGAAAATTGGAATGGCGTACAAAGGATGATTTGGGTAAGACAGACCGCTGGGGATTGGATGTGGGTGGAGCCTATTCCGTGCTTCCTTTTCTGAAAGTAGCGGCCGGTTACGAAATCCATTACCGCAATCGTGGAGAAGCCGGTTGGAAATTCCGTCACCGTTATCATTTTGACGGAACGCTTTCCACGCGTGTACAAAGACTGAAGGTTTCACTTCGTGAGCGTTTTCAACATACTTTCGACAGCAGTGGCGATGAGTTTCGTTGGCGTTCGCGTGTTAAATTGGCGTATGATATTCCGAAATGCAAGATAGAGCCTTATGCTTCTGTTGAAATGTATAACGGATTGAACCGTGGAGAACGGTTTGATGTACAGCGTATGCGTTATCGTGGCGGAGTGGTGCTTCCGTTGTTTTCTGATTGTTGGGAAGCGGACGTCTTTTATTGCCGTCAGTGGGAGAGTAAGGCGCGAAAAAATATAGTAGGAGTGGCTTGTACTTATTCTTTCTGATAAGAACGGGCTGTCATTGTTTTTTCTTGCGGTGTTCCTTTTTCAAGCAGAAGTTAAAGCCTGCATACACTTGCAGTGTCCCGAAGCCGTTGTTCAATGAGAAATTGTTCCGGTAATAATCGTATGTTCTGCCTACGAATGAAGTACCTGCAAAATATTTGCTGTTGTTGTACACGATACCTACACGCAGGATGAAGTCGATATTGAAGTTTTTGTACCATTCGTCTGTTTCTTCTTCCGCTTTTCTGATGCGTGAGGTTTTGTAGGCTACTGCCGGATTAAGTGACAAGCAGGCAAGGCAGTTGCGTGCAAATACCCAGTTATAGGCATAGCCGAAGTTAAGGCTGATATTGGTGTATTTTATATGATTTACTTTCATGCCCGGATTCATCGTTTCCTGAATGATAGGGGGCAATTGGGTGTAATCAAAATCCAGATTATGCGCAGATACGGAAAATCCGGTAATAAAAGAGCCGGCACTGCGCCGCTGGTTGGTGGACTGGCTGAAAGCGGCAGAGTGTATAATATAGATTCAACCCTTTCATCTTTACTTTCAGCCCGTTGAAATCTTCAGAATAATCGGTTGGAATACGGTCAGAGAACCCTGTTATTTTGTGTATTTTGTAAGAGTTTCCGGTACGTTTATAAAAAATATCCACACCTAGTTTAGAACTGTAAAGACTGAGGTCGAACTCTCTGCCTCTTTTTTTTCCGTTTTTCTTTCCGTAAAGTCCGTCTGCATCGACAGCCCATCCTAGAAAAAGCCAGCGCCAGCCAAAGTAAACGCCTATTTTATTATGTGGTTTTGGTGAGAAACGCAAACGTTGCGGTTCGGGGGTACCGCTTCCTACGGAATAGTATTCGTAATTAGTGAAATGATCGAGCATTAAGGCGTAGTTATATCGATTGGGGCTGATATATGCTGTGTCGAAATCGCTGAAATTGAGGAATTTTTTTATTGCTCTTTTGATAATTTCCGAACGTTTATGGACAGTACGGTCAGGTGCAATAAAATTGCTTTCTTCATTTTGGGCAAACAAAGAAAGCATCACCGACATACATATGCAAAAGCAGATTCCTCTTAGCATTCTATTATTGCTTTATTGATACGAAGATAGTGAATTTCCGTTTAATAAAGAGTAGAATACGTCCTTTTCCTTTTTTATTTCCTGAATTTTACATAGGTTTGTAACATCATAACGATACCTTTGTCGCAAAATCTAAAAATACAGTATGTACGCAACCAAAATTCCTAGTGATGAACGTTCTTTGGTACTTCGTTTGATTGAAGGAGAAGAAGATGCTTTTTGTGAGCTTTATGCTGCCTATAAGAATCGTTTGATATACTTTGCTATGCGCTTTTTGAAATCGCGTGAATATGCGGAAGATATTTTTCAGGATGCTTTTACAATAGTGTGGCAGGGACGCCGTTTCATCAATCCGGATGCTTCATTTTCCGCTTATCTGTATACAATCGTGCGAAACCGTATACTGAATCAGCTACGCGATTTGTCTTATCAAGATAAATTAAGGGAACAGATACTTTCACAAGCTGTGAATTATACCAACGAAACAAGAGATGAAATTATAGCAAACGACTTGCGGCAATTTATTTCCTGTGCATTGCAACAGTTGACCCCTCGCCAACGTGAAATATTCGAGATGAGTCGGGAGCAACAAATGTCTCATCGTGAAATAGCTGAAGTATTAGGTATTTCTGTTAATACGGTACAAGAATCCATTTCCATATCATTGAAAACACTGCGTGCTTATTTGGAAAAGAATTCGATAGTAGGTTCTGATTTGATTTTGATTCTTATTTGTTTGAATTTATAAAATGATAAATTCAGGTATTTATTCGACAAAAAATATTGATTTGAACTTGCTTATTTATGTAGAATCACTGACTTTATTTTGTGCTTTTCTGTGTTTTCAGTTATTGATAATCATGATTTTATTATTAATAAAGGCTTTTGGTTAACAGTGTATATTAAAAAATATTAATCACACCCCAGTCATTCTTTTCTTATGTGTATATCTTAATGTCAAAGGGTTATTTTTAATAATCTTGCTTCATTTAGAATTATATTTTATGAAAAATAGTGAAAATAATAAATCACTGCTGCGTCGTTATTTGGACGATCTGTATACAATGGATGATGCCCGTAAGTTGTTGGATGAGTTACAGACTTCGGAGTATGATACAGATATGCTTCAGGATCTGGCTGCTGAAGTATGGGAAGAAACTTCCCTGCAATCACCGCAGACAGACCTTGAACGCGAACAATATAAAAAAGAGGCGCGACTGTTATTAAAGCGTATAGAGCATAAGAAACGTATGTGGATTCGTCGGGCTGCATTGGCTGTGTCAAGTGTGGCTGCGATGGTTTGTCTTGTATTTGGCAGTATTAGTTACATTCGTTATATAGATAGGACACAGGTATCTTATTTAGAGGCTTCTACTTCTTTTGGCGAACGCAAGGAAGTACAGCTTCCCGATGGTACGACATTGATATTAAACTCTTGTTCGCGTGTTCACTATCCAGATCGTTTTACCGGTAAGGAACGTAGAATAGAACTGGAAGGTGAAGGGTATTTTCGCGTATATCATAATGAGAAGCAGCCTTTCGTAGTGGATACCCGCCACTTCGATGTGCGTGTTTTGGGTACTTGTTTTAATATCAAATCTTATTCTTCGGACGAGGTAGTATCAGTAGATGTGGAAAGTGGTAAAGTCCAGATTGATTTGCCGGAAGCGATGATGCGTCTACGTGCTAAAGAGCAGGTGCTTATCAATACTGTTTCAGGAGAATATAATAAGAGGCGCGAAGAACGCACTATGGCGGTTTGGCGAAAAGGTAATTTACGTTTCAATAGTACTCCGATACATGATGTGGCTAAAGAATTGGAGCGTATGTATAATTGTCGCATTACTTTTGCTGAGGGACAGAATTTTGACAATCTCATTTCTGGTGAACATGATAATAAGAGTTTGGACGCTGTATTACAGGCTGTGGAGTATACAAGCGGTATTCATTACAAGAGAATGGGGAATATGATTCAGCTCTATAAATAGTGAAAAAATATAAAATACACCCCTGTCTTTGAGAACTACAGTGTATTATATTTGTATTGTTAAACATTAGTCTATATCGGATATGAAACCACCATCTTAATCTGCCAAAAAATAGGAGCTATCTCTCAGAGCAGCCCCTATACTAGTAATCCGGACAGATATTCATTCGTTTCGACCCGTGTGAATAGCGTCTCGTGTATTACAAACCTTTGTTTTAAATAATTTATTACAATTACTAAAACGCACAAATTTATGAATAATCTTCCTAATACAAAAAGGAAATCTGAAAATGTACATTCATTTTTAGCTTTTTTACTTTTCATATGCTTTTCATTTACAAGTTATTATATACAGGCGCAAGAAGTGAAGGGCATAACATTAAATGTTCAGAACGAAACGGCAGAAAATGTCTTTAATCAATTGAGTATACAAACAGGACTGAAGTTTTTCTATGATCAAGAAATTGTTAATTCAGCTCCCCGCATTACCCTCAAAGTATCAAATGCCTCTCTACAGGATGTTTTGGAGCGTATTACTTTACAGACAAAATTGTATTTCAATAGGGATAATCATACAATATCTGTTGGTAAACAGAAAACCGGACAAAGCACTTCGAAAGGTATAAAACTGAGAAATCTCAAGGGAAGAGTTGTCGATCAAGATGGTGAACCTATCATTGGTGCCAGTGTATTGGTAAAAGGCACTACTAATGGTGTAATTACTGATATGGATGGAAATTATAATTTGATAGACGTGCCGGAAAATGCATTACTTGCCTTTTCATATATCGGTTATCAGACAGTAGAGTTGAAAGCCAATGGCAAAGGACTTGATAAAATAATGATGAAAGAGGATAATGAATTGCTGGATGAAGTTGTAGTAGTAGGATATGGTGTACAGAAGAAGCGCGATGTGACAACTGCTATTGCCAGTATACGTGCCAGTGATTTGAAAGGACAGCCTGTAACTTCTATGGCTGAAGCAATGGTTGGCAAAATGCCGGGTGTACAAGTTTCACAATCTACAGGTGCACCGGGTTCTTCTTTACAAATTAAGGTGCGCGGTACAGGTACTATTACTGCTGGAACATCACCGTTGTATGTAGTAGATGGAGTACCTCTTGCCAAAGAGCAACTGAATACTTTCAACATGAATGATGTGGAGTCTATTGAGGTTCTGAAAGATGCTTCCTCTTCTGCTATTTATGGGTCGCGAGGCTCTAATGGCGTAGTGCTGATTACTACCAAGAAAGGACAGGAAGGACGAGCTACGGTTTCTTATAATGGATATTATGGTTGGCAGACTGTATCTAAAAAAATAGATATGCTGAACGCTTACGAATATGCCGATTTGGTAAACGACGCTCGAAATAATACCTATGTAGATAAAATGGAAGCGGTAAACCGTAAACGTATCGCTCAAAATAAACAGCCTTTGGCCTTTAGTATTACTGATAGTAATGCCATACGTTTACAAAATACCGGTAATGATTATAATACGATTGTTCCGGTTGAAATCTTACCTTATCTAAGGGGTGAAAAGGGATTGGTTGATACAGATTGGCAAGACGAGATTTTTCGTACGGCAGGTATGCAGAATCATTCTGTTTCGGTATCTGGTGGAAGTCAGAAGATAAAATATTATGCTTCTGTAGATTACTTGTCACAAGACGGTGTAATTATTAACAGTGATTTTACGAGATATAGTTCTCGTTTTAATCTGGATGTTACTGAAGGTATTTTTAAGTTTGGGCTCTCTTTAAATCCGTCTGTAACGATAGAGAATGCAGTGAACTCTGATGGTGCTTATAATAAGGATGGTGGTGGCATTATTGCTTCAGCTTTGCATAGTGCTCCTATATTTCCTGTTTACAATGCTGATGGTTCTTTTTGTTTTGCACAGAATGCTTGGAGTCCGAATACCCAGACGACACTAGAGGATGGTTCTGTTAAAAAAGGAAATAGCCAAACTCAAGTGTGGAATCCGGTAGCATTGGCTTTGTTGCAAAAGGATGAAACAAAAGCTTCCCGTATATTTGGTAATGTTTATGGAGAAGTAGCTTTTATGCCCGAATTAAAATATCGTGCAAATTTTGGTATAGATATTTACAACAGCTCACAAGATACATTTCGTCCATCTACTATTCCTGTTGCCAATACGGAAGGTAATCCGGAATCTGAGCCTGAAGCAACAGCCAAAACGGCTAAGATGTATAATTGGTTGTTTGAGCAAACTGTAACCTATAATAAGGATATTAAAGGGCATTCTATTTCTGCGTTGGCAGGGTGGACTATGCAATATCAGCGCGATGAGAGTACATACGCTTTTGCTAATGGATTTATAACAAATAATGTGCCTACTCTGAATGCCGGTACTGTAACGCGCGGAGACTCTCATGCTTCTGAGTGGGCTTTGCTTTCAGGACTTGCTAGAGTCCAATATAATTATAAAGGTAAATATATGGTTACTGGAGCACTTCGTGCAGATGGTGCCTCTCGTTTTGGTAAGGATAATCGTTGGGGGTGGTTCCCTTCGGTATCGGCGGGATGGCGTTTAACGGAAGAGCCTTTTATGAAATCATTGACCTTTATTGATGATTTGAAACTTCGTGCCAGTTATGGTTTGACGGGTAATTTCCGTATTCCCAATTATGGGGCTCAGGGAGAAGTTGCTTATTACAGCTATGTATTAGGTGGGAATAGTGCAGATGTTGTTAAGGGAGCTGCCCCCAAGAGTATGCCTAATCCTGAACTACATTGGGAGAAGACAGCCCAGGTCAATGTCGGCTTTGATGCATCATTATTGAAAAATCGTCTGACTTTAGGATTGGATTTATACAATAGTAATACTTATGATTTATTATTGGATGTTCCGGTTCCGATGACAACAGGGTATAAAACTCGTCTGGAAAATATTGGTAAAGTCAATAACAAAGGTGTGGAATTTAATATTGCTACCAACCAGAAGATGGGTGATTTTAATTGGAGTGTATATTTTAATATTTCGAAAAACATCAATGAAGTAAAGGAACTCGGGCCTGGTAATGCAGATATAATTTCTTCCGGTTCAGTGAGTAATGCTTATTTTATAACCCGTGTAGGTGAGCCTATTGGAAGTTATTATTTACCTGTAGTAGAGGGAGTTTTCAAGAATCAGGAAGAAGTGGATGCAACCTTGCACTATATGGATTCTCCAACAAACTACGGCTTAGCAGACACGAAACCCGGGGATTTCAAGTTTAAAGATGTGAATGGTGATAAAGTGCTTGATATCTCAGATACAGACCGTGCTATTGTAGGTAATTATATGCCGGACTTTACTTACGGCTTTGGTGCAACGTTAGCTTGGAAAGGTATTGACTTTGGCATCGTATTTCAGGGTGTTCAAGGAAATGAAATCTTGAATCTTTCTCGGCGCTATTTTTATAATCATGAAGGGAATATGAATAATTATAAGGGTGCTTTAAACCGTTGGAAGTCGGAAGATGAGCCGGGAAGTGGAATGAACGTGCGTGCCAATCGTGTTAGCAAAGGACAGAATGGTACTACATCTACTTGGCATGTAGAGGATGGTTCGTATTTACGTATCAAGAATATTTCATTAGGATATACATTTCCGCAAAAACTTATAAACAAATGGGGGATGTCAAATCTTAAATTGTATGTACAAGCAAAGAATCCAGGGCGTATTTTTTCTAATATTGATTTTCTGGAACTTGATGCTTCACAAGCATATACATCTACTTGGAATAGAGGGTTTACTGTTGGTTTAAATGTTGGATTTTAATTATTAAAGATTATTACTATGAATTTATATAAGCAAATAGGATTAGGGCTATGTTTTTTTACACTTGGCTGTAATATATGTTCTTGTAGCGATTTTTTAGATGAAGAACTGACAACAGAACAAAATACTGATTATTTTAATACGTCAGAGGGAATAGATGCTTTAAATGTTAGTTTATATTATAATTTAAGGTTTCATTTTGCAAAAGAATGGGCTTGTGCAACAACAAATGCTGGTACTGATGAGTTTCGGGTAGGAGGAGATGGTTCTAATGCTTCATGGAATAATTATGATGGTAATTTCCAGTCTCAGATAGTAAGTAACTCTACTAATATGTATGATGTTTGGGATGGAATGTATATTGGGATTAATAATGCAAATTTGTTACTTAGCAAAGTGGAATCAGATTCCTATATGGGACCTAATAAGAAAACATATATAGGAGAAGCTTATTTTTTACGTGGATTTAATTATTTAAAATTAGTTTCTCAGTATGGTGGAGTACCTTTGAAATTATCTCCAAGTGTAACTCCTGAACGTGAGTTTACTCGTGCTACTACGGAAGGTACTTTAGCTCAAGTTATCAGTGATTTAACTAAGGCATATAATAATCTTCCAGAAAAAGCATCTATGATCGGCAAAATGACGAAAGATGCAGCTGCACATTTTTTAGCTAAAGCTTATTTATTGCGTGCTAGTGAAATTAATGATAGTTGGAATAGTGGAACAAAAGAAAAAGACCTTGTTGAATCTTTACGTTTGGCTCAGGAGGTTATTAGTCATCATAGTTTAGCTCCCAATTACTCCGACTTATGGAATTATACAGAACCTAATGGAGTGAATGAATTATTGGATGAGATATTATTATCTGCTCAGTTCTCTTCTGAAAAATCATCAGAAGGAGCAAGTGGAAATCAGTGTCATTTATATTATATATCTGTATATAAAGATTTGCCTCAAATGCAGCGTGATATAGCAGGAGAACGAGAATATCAGCGTTTAAGGACTACATATTATATATATAATATTTACGATATGATAAATGATTCACGTTTTTGGAAAAGTTTTAAAACTAAATATGCAGTAAATAATCCATCGAAGAATTCTATTTATGAACAAGGTGATTTAGGTATTATGTATGTTATAAATCGTCCAGGTGATACTCGTTTTAGTAAAGTTGAACTAAAGGATGAAATTGTCTACTCTAAAACTGGAAAGACAATACCTACTGTTTTTGTTGCATATCCTAATGACCGTAATAATAATGATGATGTTGCATTGTATGATTATACAAATCGTTATGCACCTTTAAGTAAATTTATTGATGGATCTAGAGAATCGCGAGATAGTCGTGTCGGTTATCGTGATGGAATATTGGCTCGTTTAGGTGAAACTTATTTGATTGCAGCAGAAGTTTTAATTCGTCAGGGAGAGTATCAGCAAGCACTTGAATATATTAATGATTTACGGGCTCGTGCTGCATATAAAGAGGGAGAAGATCGTTCTGCTTATTGTGATGGTGGGGCTGCGTATAATGAGAATTCATTGGGATATGTTACAATGGGAAATGTAAATTCATATTTCCCTGAAAATTCATATTATGAGTCGAATAACATTCCTATAACAACAGCTGCAACTTCTCTTGAAATAAAAGATTATCATCATTTACCCGAAGAAGATGAAGCAGTAATAGAAAAACTTGGGTAT